>Ga0207712_10000026_pt1 | contig 271237 bp, 264 predicted proteins | sample KBSS44metaG_FD_184402 | JGI IMG/M metagenome (GOLD analysis project Ga0207712, IMG submission 184402) | Switchgrass rhizosphere microbial communities from Kellogg Biological Station, Michigan, USA - KBS S4-4 metaG (SPAdes) (version 2) | ecosystem: Host-associated > Plants > Roots >... | reverse complement strand
AAAACCCACCAAGGGGCAGCCCAATTGGCGCGGGATGGAGCAGCCCGGTAGCTCGTCAGGCTCATAACCTGAAGGTCGCAGGTTCAAATCCTGCTCCCGCAACCAATCACCATCATACCAACTGCCCCGCACATACGCGGGGCTTTCGGCGTTCTCGCGGCGCACCTTGCGGCGAATCCGCGAACCGCCTAATCGCCGACCGCCGATGACAGACCCTCAACCACCATCCGGCGCGCGATCGGCATTTCAGCAGACCCTGCGCGCGGCGGGCCGAAATCTCGGCTGGCTGCTCGCGAGCCGCGGCCTGCTCGCCGTCCTGTCGCTCTTCTATCTCGGCATCGCCGCGCGCACGCTCGGCGTCGTCGATTTCGGCCGCTTCGCACTGATATCCGGGGCCAGCCAGGCTCTGGCCATCTTCGTGACCTTCCAGACCTGGCAGATCATCGTGCAATATGGTGTCGGTCATCTGATCGAAGGTGACGAGGGCGCCCTCGGCCGGCTGCTCAGGCTCTGCGGCATTCTCGACCTGGGCAGCGCGATCGCGGGTGCCGGCATCAGCGTCGTCATCCTGACCCTGTTCGGCGCCACCCTCGGTATCGAGCCCGATCTGATGCCGATCGTCATGCTGTTCTCGGTCGTGCAACTGCTGGCGCTGCGATCGACGCCGGTCGGCATATTGCGGCTGCGCAACAAATTCGCGGTCGCGGCCTTTGCCGACAGCATGACGCCGGTGATCCGATTCGCGGGCGCGCTGCTCGCCTGGTGGTTGTCGCCGACGATCGAGGGATTCCTCTATGGCTGGACGGTGGCCGAGATCGTTACCGCCGGCACATACTGGATCCTGATCGCGCGCGGCGGTGATCTCGGATTGATGGTGCGCGCCAGGCTCGATCGCGGGCGGCTCGCGGCCGAAAACCCCGGACTGCTGCGCATGACGCTCAGCACCAATGCCAGTTCGACGCTGAACCTGTCGGGCAAGCAGATTCCGCTGCTGTTCGTCGGCGCCTTCGCCGGACCCGCGGCAGCGGGCGCATTCCGGATGGCGTTCCAGATCGCGCAGGCACTGGCGAAGCTGTCGCAATTGCTGTCACGCGCGGCATTTCCCGAGATCGTCCGGGCCGTCCGGACGTCGGGCGTGGTGGTGCTGAAAGACATGATCGGAAAGCTGATCGTCGGATCGGCCGGCGGCGGACTGGTGATCCTCGCTGTCATCGCGCTCGCGGGCCAGACCGTGCTGACCCTCGTCGGAGGCGCCGAATATGCGCCGGCCTATCCGATCCTGCTCTGGCTCGCGGCTGCCGGTTGCGTCGATCTGGCGATCGTCAGCTTCGAGCCGATCCTGATGGCGATGCACCGCGCCGGCACCGCCTTCATCGCGCGCGCGGTCGCCACTGCCGTGATGTTGGGGGCAATGAGCATATTGGCGCCGCTCTATGCCGGCACCGGTGCCGCGATCGCGATGCTGATCGGCTCGCTCGCCTCGGCCATCCTGCTCGGCGCCGCCATCTTCGGGCGGCTGGGCGGCGCCACCGTGCCGCCGGCCGCGCCTGACGGCTCAGCGGGCTGAGGCGGCGGCTGCAGCGATTGCACGGTGGGAATTCTCGCAAATCCATGATCGGTCGGTTATGCTGTCCGTTCGTGAGCGAATGTCGGCTGGAGCAGCGATGAACGAGACAATCGTGAAGTTCGGTTTTCCGGCGACTCTGGTCGCGGAGACGCGACACTGGATGGTGTTGCTGCGGCCGGACCAGCCCACGCTCGGCAGCCTCGTGCTCGCGGCGAAATCGGATGCCGAGGCTTTCTCCGACCTCCCGGACGAGGCCTTCGCCGACCTCGCGACCGCGACCCGCGGCGTCGAAGCCATGCTCCGCGCGGCGGTCGATTATGCGAAGATCAATTATCTGATGCTGATGATGGTCGATCGCCACGTCCACTTCCACGTCATCCCGCGTTATGACGGTGAACGCGGCAAAAGTGGCGTGAGCGTGCCCGATCGGGGGTGGCCGAAGGCACCCGCGCTCGGTGAGGCGGTCTCGCTGAACCCCGACCAGATTGCCGCCCTCGTCCTTGCGCTGAAGGCGGTCTGGAGCCCGGCCGACGCCTGACCGGGTTCAGGCCCGGACCCCGCCGCTCCAGCTTTCCAGCATCCATTTCGCGGTCAGGGTGCGGGCCGCGTCGAGATCCGACGGATAATCGACTTCCTGCCAATCCTCGCCATGGATATCGGTGGTTCCCACTACCGTGTCCGTCGCGAGCTGGTCGATCACGCTCAGATACCAGACGCGAACGCCCTCGGGCGTCGCCATCACCGCATCGACCACGTCGACGAACGCCTGCCGGCCGGCCTGCCGGAATGCCAGCAGCCCGATCGATTCGGCATTGCAGTCGGTCAAGGCCTTGCCGATCCGCAGCAGCCGGTCTCCCTCCCGCAGCACCTTCATGTCGTCGGCATCATAGTCGGGCTTGCGATCGACCGTGACCGAGATCGGCGCGCTGCCCGCCAGGACGGCGCCGACCAAAGCGGGTGAGACCAAAGTGTCGCCGTTGAGCAGCAGCGTGTTCTCATCCCAGCGCCGGCGCGCCAGCCAGACCGAGCCGAGATTGTCCGCCACCTGGTAGAAGGGGTTGAAGATCAACTCGATTCGGCCGCGCGCGTCGCCGCGTCGGGCGATCACGTCGGCGACTTGATCATGGCCGAAACCGGTGACGATCGCGACATCGCGCACGCCATTTTCGGCGAGCGCGTCGAGCTGCCATTCGAGCAAAGTGCGGCCCGACAGGTCGAGCAGGCATTTCGGACGATCCTCGGTGTGCGGATAGAGCCGCGAGCCCTTGCCCGCGCTGAGGATGACCGCACGTTCGATATTCATGTTCTGCACCATTTCGCGACTATTTGGATAGCGCTCCTAATTCATGCGCTCATGGCAAAATGATGGCGCTCAGCATGGGCGCGCGATGGCCGCGGTCTCCGCTGCGATAGTCTCGAAGCGGTCGCCCAGCGCTTCGACGATCGCGCGTCCGCGGCTGGCGACCAGCAATTCGCGGTTCAGCCAGCGCGAGCGCGGGTTGTAGTTGAAGCTGCCGAACCATGCGGTCTCGCAGCCGCGTTCCGCGACCAGCAGGAATTTGGCGTGGAGCGGCAGATGTTCGGCGTGCCGGTAGCGGCCGATGTCGACGCCCGCCGCGGCCAGTATCGCAACCGCGGCTTCGGGAACGCGGCGCTCGGTGTCGTGGACGAGCAGGCGAACCGAAGCGCCGGCCCGCGCCGCCCGCGCAAGGTCGTTTGCGAGATCGCCCTGCTTCAAATGCGATATAGCGCCGCGGATCCGGCTTGCCGGACCGGCTGCGCGAATATGCCCGCCGAGAATATCGGTGCGCAGCCGCGGATAGAACCAGATTTGGGTGTCGGTGCTGGCGATGACCCGGTTCTGCGCCGGCCGCATCCGCGCGAACGGCCGGTGCAACGCCTGCACGTGCCGGACGAGCGCGGTGACGAGCACCGGATCGGTCAATTCGACGAGCAGATTATGGCCGCGATCCTGATCGCCGATTTCCGCGATCACGTCCGCATCTTCGGGGACATCGCCCGACGGATTGAACGAGCCCACCAGTGCGACCGGCTGTGGATGCGTGAAGGCGTAGATCTTGCTGTGGAGATGCGCGTGTGCCTTGGCGAGCATCGGCAGCGCGGGGGCGTGCACGTGCAGGCCGCCGTTCAGGCCATGTCGTCGCAACCGCTCGATCACGTGATGATTGACGCTCGCACGACGCGGATGGCCCTCGACGTGCAGCGTCACCGCGACGCCCCGGTCGCTGGCGGCGATCAGCGCGTCGGCGAGGTCGCGGTCGCGGAAATAATAGGTCGCCCAGACGATCGCGCCACCGGCCGGCACCGCATCCACCTTGTTGCGCAACAAGGTGCGAAGAACGCGCGGCGGCCGATCCGGTCCACCGAAGTGGAGCCGCGGATCGCCGTCAAACATGCCGGCCGAGATAGTCGAGGACATGGTGCGCGAAGCCCGACCGCAAGCGCCTGCGTCCCAGCGCCGCCAGAAATTTGCCGATCGCCGCTTGCCGGGCCGCATCGAACCGGCCGCTGGTCTCGTCGAACAGCCGTGCCGCCATGTCGGGCTTGCCGTAGACGAGCAGTCCGACGATCGCCCGCAGCGCGGTGGCCTCGGCCTCGGCCGGCGGCAGCGCCGCGATACGATCGAACAGCCGCCCTTCTTCGAGGAAGAACAAGGCGTCGCCATAAGCGAGACGGCCGGCACGCTGGCCGCCGCCCAGACCGATATTGCCGATCGCGGCCTGGTTCAGCCGCCGGTAGCGCTTGAGCCGGTAGAGATCGAGCAGCTCGAAACCATGATCCGCCATGAACGCGATCAGATCGCCCGCCAGCGCCTGCCCGGCATAGCGCTGGAAGAACGACACCTCGACCTCGGCCAGGATCACGGTGTTGTCGAGGCACGCCACCGCGCCGTGCAGGATGCCCAACTCGCTCCCCTGCGTATCGATCTTGAGTGCGTCGACCCGGCGACCTTCGCGCGCGGCGAGCGCGTCGAGCGATTCGACCGGCATCTCGATCGTCGATTCGATCTGCGTGTGCGCGCCCTTCTTGCGGAAGGTTTTCAGCAGCGCGGTGTTGGGCTGCAATGTCGACGACATGTTCGGCAGCGCGGTCAGGTTCAGCGTGGCGCGTCCGGCTTCCGGCCCCAGCGCGATCGGATAGATGATGTCGCGACCCTCGTGCCGCGTTTCGCCGCCGTCGCGCGGCTCGAACATCATGCCTGACACGATCGCGCGCGCCGGCGCCCAGCGGTCCTTGAGGCCACCCGCCGAACCGACGTCCGCCAGGACGATGTCGAAGCCCTGCGGGCAGGCGGCGATCAGCGGATCGAGGATCATGCGATCATCCCAGCCATGAGCGGATCTGCGTGCGGCCGCCGCCGGCGATCATCGCCTGGACCAGCCGGACGAGATGGAAGGCGCAGGACAGCACCGTCCACCAGGCGACGAGTACGAGGCCGGTGTCGGGCCGGCCGGCGACGACGCTGGCGAACAGGATGACCATATTGGGATTGCGGCGCGCGGTAATCAGCCGGAAATCGCTGTCGATCTTCTTCCAGACATGGATATGCATGCCATAGAGCCGCATGAACGCGCCTTCGATCACGCGCTGCACGACATAGCCGCCGATGATCACGATCATCAGCGTCTCGAACATGCCCGGCGCGAGCGGCCTGCCATAGGCGATCAGTCCCACGCCCCATGCCCACCACCAGAAGGGTGGGTGGACCAGGTCGATCCCGTGGTCGAAGATATTGCCCCATTTGGACGAGGTGATCGTGCAGCGCGCGAGCTTGCCGTCGACCGTGTCGAGCACCATGAAGACCAGGCCGGCGGCCATCCCCGCCCAATAATGACCATGCCAGAACAGCAGCGTCGCGACCACGCACAGGATCGCGCCGATGCTCGTCACCATGTTCGGGCTGATGCCGATCCGTGCGGCGAGGCGGGTCAGCACCAGCGCCCATTCGGGCCACAGATATTTGGTCAGCAGGTCGGTCACGCCCTTATAGGCGCCGAAATAGCTCGCGCGCTCCGCCTGGCGAACCGTCTCCGGCGTCAGTCGCAGTGCGAAGGGCTGCTCGCGCTTGCGGAGCTGTTCGTTGATCATCGCCGCGCCATCCTCATGCGCGGCGGCGGTCAGCGACGCGTGCGGCGGCAGCGGTGCCGAGGCCAGCATGACGGCCTCGGTCTCGCGGCGCTCGGCGGCATCGCGCACATGCGCGATCACGACCAGTCCGTGCAGGGTCAGCGCTTCGCCCGGGCGTGTCGCGTAATGGCGCAGCCAGGCGGGATCGAACACGAATGCGGTGTTGACCAGCAGCGCCGGGCCATCCGCCGGCGCGCCGTCCGGCACATCGAGTCCGTGCATCGCGGCGATGCGCCGGGTCCGTTCGCCGACGGTCATGCCCCAGAGCGGCGTCGGATTCTCCCCGACCGCAACGACCTTCACTCTGGTCACCATAGATCCATTCCGCAGCGCGGCCCTTGCTTCCGGTTTCGGGATGGCGGCCTCATAGGGCTGAACCGGCCGTTCTCGCAATCATGTATCAGTCGCGAACGACCAGGCACCAGCTTGACGTTGGCGGCATAACCGCCAAATGCCGCCCGGGCTGGCTGGGGAAAGGACCGAAAGTGGCGGTGCCACGCGCTTGACGAAGAACTGGACAGCGATCGTGCTTGCAGGTCAGCGCCCCGGCGTCGACGTGCTGGCGCGTGCCTTCGGCCGGCGGATCAAGGCCGAGATTCCCGTGCTCGGCCGGCCGATGCTGGCGCGCGTCCTCGAAACACTGCTGGCAGCGCCGTCGATCGGCCGGATCGTCGTGCTGACCCAGCAGCCCGAAGCCTTGGTCTCGGACGCGGTCGTCGCGCTGCTCGCCGATCCGCGCGTGTCGGTCGCGCCCAGCGGCGGCGGCATCTCGCACAGCGTCAGCGCGGTCGCCGGCACGGTCGCGCCATGGCCGGTTCTGATCACCACCGCCGATCATCCGCTGCTGACGCCGCTGATCGTCGAATCCTTCCTTGCCGGGGCGGGCGATGCCGATCTCGCCGTCGGCATGGTCGAGAGCCGGACATTGCTGGCGGCCTATCCGGACTCGAAGCGGACCTGGCTCAGGTTCAGCGACGGCGCCTGGTCGGGCGCCAATCTGTTCGCGCTCCAGAGCGAACGGGCGCGCACCGCGCTCGACCTGTGGAGCCGCGCCGAGGCCGACCGCAAGCAGGCGTTCAAATTGTTCCTCAACTTCGGCCCGCTGCTGGCGATGCGCGCGATCACGCGGACGATCGCGCTGTCGGTCGCGATCGCGCGTGTCGGCCGCAAGCTGGGCATGGCGGCGCGGCTCGTGTCGCTCGATCAGCCCGAGGCCGCGATCGACGTCGACAAGTTGAGCGACCATCGCCAGGTCGAGGCGATCCTGCGCGCCCGCGAGGCGCAGTCGCCTATATTGCCGGCGCTGACCGGGATTTCGGTGTTCGACCTCGATCGCACTTTGACCCGCTGGCCGACCTACACGCCGCTCTTGATCCACGGCGCGTGGCAGACGTCGCGCGCGCGGCTGCTGACCGCGCCGCTGGTGATCGCGACGATGCTCGGCCATGTCCTCAAGCTGATCCCGCGGCGGCGCACCAAGGAGATCCAGCATGCGCTGCTGCTCGGCAGCAGCGTGGCGAAGGCGGATGTGACACGGATCGCCCACAGCTTCGCCGAACGGCTCGATGCCGATGGCCTGCTGGCGGAGGGGCGGGCGAAGATCGCGCAGGAGCGCGCAGCCGGTCGGCGCGTGATCCTCGCGACCGCGGCCAATGCCTATTATGCCGAAGCGCTCGCCGAGCGGCTGGCGATCGACGAGATCATCGCGACCGGCTCGACCTGGCGCGACGATCATCTGCTGCCGGCGATCGCCGGCGAGAATTGCTACGGTCCGGCCAAGCGCGAGATGGTCGAGACCTATTTCGAGGCGCAGGGCCTGCACCGCGCCGATCTCCATGTCCGCTTCTTCTCCGACCATGTCTCCGATCGCCCGATGTTCGAATGGGCCGACGAACCGATCGCGGTGAACCCGTCGCGCAAACTGCGCAAACTGGCGCGGCAGCGCGGCTGGCCGATGGTCAAATGGTCGTGATCTAAAGCCCCTCCCCTTCAGGGGAGGGGTTGGGGTGGGGGAGTCGGAAGCCTTGCTCGATATCGACGGCCGCGCGCCACGAATGGCGGAAAAGCTCGCTTCGCTCGCCACCACCCCAACCCCTCCTCTGAAGAGGAGGGGCTAAATTCGGCGCGATTCAAAGATGTGTGCATCCCTTAGCCCCTGAAGGGGAGGGGCTTGAGTCCTCACGGGTCTCAGCCGGCCGGCACCCACAGCCGCGCGACAAGGCCGCCGCCCTCGCGGTTGGCCAGCGTCAGTTCCCCGCCATGGCCGGTCGCGATCGCCCGTGCGAGCGCGAGCCCGAGGCCGGCGCCGCCGGTGTCGCGGTTGCGCGATCCTTCCAGTCGCGCGAACGGTTCGAACATCCGCTCGATCGCATCGGCAGGAATGCCGGGGCCGCGATCGGTCACCTCGATCGTGACGCCGCCGGCCGCTCTGGCGATCGAGACCGCAACCGCGTCGCCATATTTCAGCGCATTCTCGATCAGGTTGCGCACCGCCCGCTTGATCAAATTCGATCGTACCGCCGCCGTCACGCGCGCGCCGGGCTCGAACGCGACATCCTGTCCGAGATCGCGGAAATCCTCGACCGCGGCGTCGACCAGCGCCGAGAGGTCGACCAAAGTCGGCGGCTCGCTCGGCCGCCCGAGCCGCGCCAGCGACAAGATGTCGTCGAGCGTGCGGTTCATCTCGTCGATGGTCTGCGCCATCCGGTTGCGCTCGTCCTCGTCCTCAACGCTCTCCGTTCGCACGCGCAGCGAGGCCAGTGGCGTGCGCAGGTCGTGGCCGATCGCGCCGAGCATATGGTCCTTCTCGGTCAGCATCGCGACGATGCGGACGCGCATCGCCTCGAACGCGTCGATCAGCTGGCGGACGTCGGCGGGACCGCGCCGCTCGACCGGCACATGCGCGTCGTTCGACCCGAAACCCTCGGCGGCGGCGGTCAGGTCTTTCAGCGGCCGCGCGATCCGGCGCACCACCAGCCACACCGCGGCTAGCACGAGACCGTAGAGAATGAAGGTCTGGAACAGCAGGGCGCCCACCAGCCGCGCCGGCCGGTCGGGCACGAACGCATAGCTCGTAACCCAGCGGTCGGGTTCGGTCTGCGCCGAGATCACCAGCGCCTGCGGGAAGCCGTCGCGCATCGCCCGCGCCAGCCGGCGCTCGCCCATCATCCGGACGAATCGCGCCTGCCGCGGCAGGTCGCCGACGCCCGCCTCGACCGCGAGCACGGTGACGCCGCGATCGGCGAAGACGGCGCGCGCGCGTTCGGCGATATCGGGCCGCGCGCGCATCGCCGCGGTCACCTGGCTGACGCGGTCGATCGACGTCCAGCGCCGCGGCCCGCGCGGACGGCGCTCGGGTGGGGGCGTGGATGACGGGCCGGAAATGGCGGTGATCAGCCGCTCGATCGCGGGTTCGCTGGTCTGCTGGAAGATCTGCTGCTCGCGCTCGCGCACCAGCAGGCCGAAATTGACCGCCTGCGCCGCGAGCAGCGCCAGCGCCACCGCGAGCAGGATCTGCCCGACGAGACTGGACGGCCAGAAGCGTTTCAGCAGCGCCATGTCAGCCAGCGCTCACGGCGGCGTTCACAGCAGCGTTCACAGGCGCGTGACCTCGGCCGACAGCGTATAGCCGCCGCCCCACACCGTCTTGATGAAGGTCGGATTCCTGGGATCGGGCTCGATCTTGCGACGCAGCCGGCTGACATGATTGTCGATCGCGCGGTCGAACGCCTGCGCCTCGCGGCCCTGTGTCAGGTCGAGCAGCTGATCGCGGCTCAGCACCTGGCGCGGCCGCGTCACCAGCGCCAGCAGCAGGCTGAACTCCCCGGTCGACAGCGGCACCGACACGCCGTCGCGATCGACCAATGCGCGTTCGCCCGCTTTCAGCACCCAGTCGCCGAAGGCATAGGCCGCGGCGTCGGGCGCATGCTGGCGCACGCCGCCGCCGGCGGCCCGGCGCAGGATCACCTTGATCCGCGCGACCAGTTCGCGCGGCGAGAAGGGTTTGAGGACATAATCGTCGGCGCCCATCTCGAGGCCGACGATGCGATCGGTTTCTTCGGTCTTCGCGGTCAGCAGGATCACCGGGATCTCGCTGGTCTCGCGGATGTGGCGGCACAGACTCAACCCGTCCTCTCCCGGCATCATGATGTCGAGGATGACGAGGTCGATCGCATAGCCGGCCAGCCGCGATCGCGCCTGCGCGGCATCGCCGACATGGGTCACGCGGAAACCATTCTTGCCGAGATAGGCGGCAAGCGGTTCGCGGATCGAACGCTCGTCGTCGACGAGCAGGAGGTGCGGGGTCTGGTCCATGGCTCAACCGGTAGGGCGAAAACGCCGGGGGAAACAGGCGGAACGGGAGAAAGGTGGCCGGCGGCGGATGGCGGACGGAGCCGTTACGCGCTCCGCCCGCCCCGGCACAGGCTGCGACCCGAAGGACTTGCCCTGGGACAGCGCCGGATTCGTCATCTCGTCAGATCGACGGCCGCCCAACGCATCAGCGCTCGCGGCGTTCCTTCCAGGCGTCGCGCGCGGCGTCGCGCTCGGCCTTGGTGACGACACCGTTCTTGTCGGCGTCGAACCGGTCGAACCTCGCCAGGGCGGGGGCTTCGAACTCGGCCTTGGTGATCGTGCCGTCATGATCGGCGTCGACCATGGCATCCATGCCGCCGCGGCCGCCATGGCCGCCGCGCATGCCGTGCCGCCCACCGCCGCCCTGGCCCCGCTCGCCGCGCATCGCTTCGCGCTGCACCTGCGCGGCCTTCATTTCGGCGAGGGTGATGGCGCCGTTCTTGTCGGCATCCATCTTCGCAAAGCGCTGCTCGATGCGATCGTCGTTGCGCGCGGCGCGCTCCTCGGAAGTGATCTTGCCGTCGCTGTTGGTGTCGAGCTTCGCGAACCGCGCCTCGGCCCTCGCCACCGCTTCGGCGCGAGTCCAGTCGCCGTCGCGGGCGGTCTGCGCCGCGGCAAGTCCGCCGCCGACCAAGGTGGCGCCGAGTGCGCCGAACAGGATGAGCTTCTTCATGGGATTCGGTCCTCCGTTGCATGGGACGGCCGATACGCGCCGCCATGGGAGGGGTTATGCCTGCCGCCGGTCGCACGACTATGTCGTGGCGCGGCCAAAATTGTCGCGAATTGTCGCGGCCAGGATCGTTCCGATGGTCGGACACGATCCAGGTGGCGAACGCCGCCGATTGCATGGCTGGCGGGCGACGCGCTGCTCGCGGTCGCCCAACGGCCGCTTGAATTCGATGGTTTAGAGCGGCTTCGCGCCCGTGACCTTCGCCACGGTGGCTGAAGCGCGCGCCGAGAGCGGCGCCGCAACATCGCTCGCAAGCTTGACAATTGCTTCGTTGAACTTCGACATCTCGGCGAACGCACCCTCGAAACTGCTCTTCGCGAAATCGCTCTGAAGGCGGTAATATTCGCTGGGCGACTTCGCCGCCGCCATGCCTTTCATCGCCGACGTCGTCCGCGCGATGCTGGCGGCGCCAATCTCTGCTGCGGCCTCTCTCATCGTCTGCACGCCGCTGACGGCGATTCGCGAAGAGGCAGCATAGGCTTCGGCATTGTCGCGCATGAAGGTAGTGATTTCCGAAGCGATGCCCGTGCTTTTCTCGAGCGCCGATTTCGTACTGTCCTGGACGCCGCTGAACAATGCGCCGGCGCTGCCGAACGGTTTGAATGTCGCGGCCGTCGGGGGCGGTCCGGCCGCAATCGGCTCGGCTGCCGGTTCGGATACGACGGGGATCGGTGCGGTGACCGGAGCGGGGGTCAGGACTTCAGGCGTCAGGGCTGGGGCAGGTATCGGATCAGCATCCGCCGCCGCGGTGAGCGCTTCGGATGCCATGGCGGCAGGTGCCGGCGCTGCCAGGCCGAGCTTCGGCGCGCTCCGCTTTGGTGCGGCTATGCCCTTCTGCGTGTCCTGCCGTTCCGCCACTGTCCGTCTCCACGTCTATGTTGCGGCGCAGCATAGCACATCGGGTGCCAAACAACAGAGGATTTCGACGATCTGCCCGCCGCCGCAGGCAGTCCGTTCGCAGACGTCAGCCCGTGCGTGGCGTCCGGGCATGGGGTTCGACGAGACTCCACAGGTTGAGGAAGGCGAGCGCCGCCTGCGATCGCGGGGCATAGGCACCGACCGGCGCGTGGCGGTCTCCCATCATCTCCACCGCGCTGGCCGCCGGTATCGTCGGAAAAGTCGGGTCGGCCGCGAGCGCCAGCCGATGCGCCGTGCGGCGCCGGTCGACCATCGTGAAGATCGGAAAGATCGGCGGCCCTTGCTCCATGACCTCGCCGACATATTCGCAGACCTCGTCACAGGCGCGCACCGACAGCGTCGAAGGAATCATCGGCACGAGGATCACCGATGCGCCGCGCAATATCTGTTCGCCGGTCGGCCCGAGGCCGGGGGGGCAGTCGAGGATCACGCAGTCGTAGCGATCGGAGAGCGTGGCGAGCAGCCTGGCGAGCCGTCGCGCACCCCTGGCATCCTGCAGCACGGCGTCGAGTGTCCTCAACGATTTGTCGGCCGGGAGCAGGTCGAGTCCGGCCGTGCTCGTTTGCAGGATGGTATCCGCCGCTTCGGCGCGGCCTTCGAACAGCGATCTTGCTTCGGTCGCCCGCGGCGCGTCGCCGCCCAGGATGAAGCTCGATGCCGCCTGTGCATCGAGGTCCCACAGCAAGGTCCGCATCCCCGATTGTGTCGCGGCCGCCCAGGCGAGGTTGACGGCGACCGTGGTTTTGCCGACGCCGCCCTTCATGTTGTAGATCGCAATCGTCGCCATCAGCGCCCCCTGGCATCATCGACGGTCCGGCGCGGACCAGGCTCCGCGTGGCCGCCGATCGCGGCAGTGTCGGCGCAACCTCGCACATTCGCGGCCAAAGTCGAGGCCCGTGATGCGGTCACGCCAAAGCCATGCGATTCGGGTTCGCACATCGACGCCGTGATTCAAGCTGGCTGGGCTGCGCTGGAGCGGGTGACGGGGATCGAACCCGTATCACAAGCTTGGAAGGCTAGTGCTCTACCATTGAGCTACACCCGCATGTCCAGCCACCGGGCGGCCTCGCCGTCCGGTGCGCCGCCAATGCCATCAACCGGGCGGCAAGGTCAACATCGACGCGATTCGCCGTCACGCCGCGGCGTCGAGCGCCTGATCGAGATCGGCGAGAATGTCGTCGATATGCTCGATTCCCACCGACAGGCGAACATAGCCGTCGGACACGCCGGTCGCGAGCCGGTCTTCGATCGAGAGCTGCGAATGGGTCGTGCTCGCCGGGTGGATCGCCAGGCTGCGCGCGTCGCCGATATTGGCGACGTGGTAGAAGAGTTGCAGCGCCTCGATAAAGCGCCGGCCGGCCTCCTGTCCACCCGCGAGTTCGAACCCCACCAGCCCGCCGAAGCCGCGTGGCAGATAAAGATCGGCGCGCTCGCGCATTTCGCCGGTCTGGCGCGACGGATGGATGACGCGCACGACGTCGGCGCGGGCAGCGAGATGGTCGGCGACCGCCTGTGCATTCTCCGAATGGCGCGCGATCCGCAGCGGCAGCGTCTCCAGCCCCTGCAGGATCTGGAACGCGTTGAAAGGCGACAGCGCGGCACCGAGATCGCGCAGCAGCACGACGCGCGCGCGCAGCACATAGGCGATCGGGCCCAGCGGCTTGGCCGCCTCCGCCCACACCGCGCCATGATAAGAGCTGTCGGGCGTGTTGAGCTGCGGCTGGCGCTCGGGCACCACCTGCCAGTCGAAATTGCCGCCGTCGACGATCGCGCCGCCGATCGAGGTGCCGTGGCCGCCGATATATTTGGTGGTCGAATAGACGATGATCGCCGCGCCATGATCGAACGGCCGCGCGAGCAAAGGCGCCGCGGTGTTGTCGACGATCAGCGGGATGCCCAGCGGCCGGCCGATCGCGGCGACCTCGGCGATCGGGAACACCGCCAGCTTGGGATTGGGCAGGGTCTCGGCATAATAGGCGCGCGTCCGCGCGTCAGTGGCGCGCGCGAAGGCGTCCGGGTCGGCGGGGTCGACGAAGCGCACTTCGATGCCCTGGTCGCGCAGCGTGTTGGCGAACAGATTCCAGGTGCCGCCGTAGAGATCGGTCGAGCTGACGATATTGTCGCCGGTGCGCGCGAGGTTCTGGATCGCGAACGCCGACGCCGCCTGTCCCGACGCGAGCGCCAGCGCCGCCGCGCCGCCGTCGAGCGCGGCGAGGCGCTGCTCGAGGATATCGACGGTCGGGTTGCCGATCCGCGTGTAGATATTGCCGAGTTCCTTCAGCGCGAACAGATTGGCGGCGTGGGTGGTGTCGCGGAACTGGTAGGATGTGGTCTGGTAAATCGGCGGCGCCACCGCGCCGGTCGCCGGATCGGCACGCCAGCCGGCATGAAGCGCGAGCGTTTCGGGATGAAGCTGCTTCGCTGACATGGTCTCGATTCTCCGCGCCGGTTTCTGCCGCCAACAGGCCGTGCCGGCGGCGACAAGGCAAGATGGAATCGACTTACCCGTACTCGAGCCATCATCCCCGCGGAAGCGCATGGCGCAGACTTTGCGTGTCATGCATCACCCATTTTCGGCGGGATGACGGTTGGAGAGTGATCGACGTCGGTGATGCATCTTCACGACAGTCGACACGGCGCGCTATCCTATCCCGCCGCCTCGTCCTCCCCAACCGGCGGCAGCCGATAGGATGTCAAGGTCACCGACGCCGGCTGCAGGAAGGTCCGCGCCGCCCAGTCCCGCGCCTGCGCAATCCGCCTGGCGATCCGGCCGATCATGCCGCCGCCCGCGCGTCCCGCGCGACGCTGTAGCGATTGGCCGGCACTGGCAGCCCCAGGCTCTCGCGAAAGGTCTCACCCTCATACTCGTCGCGGAACAGGCCGCGCGCCTGCAGGATCGGCACCACCGTATCGACGAACAGGTCGAGCTGACCGGGCAGCGGCTCGAAGATCACGAAGCCGTCGGCGCCCTCGCTCTCGAACCAGTGCTGCAGCGTGTCGGCAACCTGCTCGGCCGTGCCGACGAACGCGCCGCGCGGGCTCGACAGCCGCTCGACCACCTGCCGCAGGGTCAGATTTTCGGCGCGGACTTCGGCGAGGATGCGATCCGATGCGCTCTGCTGGCTGTTGCGGCCGATATGCGCGACGTCGGGGAAGGGCGCATCGAGATCATATTGGTGGAAATCATGATCGTTGAACGAACGCGACAGGAAGCCGAAGCCAGTCTCGAGCGATTCGAGCGCGGCCAGTTCGCGATATTTCGCCTCGGCCTCCTCGGCGGTGGCGCCGATGATCGGGGCGATGCCGGGCAGCACCAGCAACTGGTCGGGGTCGCGGCCGAAGCCCTTCGCGCGCTGCTTGACGTCGCGATAATAAGCGATGCCGTCCTCCAGCGTCGGGGCATGGGTGAAGATCGCCTCGGCGCGCCTCGCCGCAATGTTGCGGCCATCGTCTGACGCGCCGGCCTGGAAGATCACCGGCTGGCCCTGCGGTCCGCGCTTGATGTTCAGCGGTCCGCGTACCTGGAAATGCTCGCCCTTGTGGTCGAGCCGGTGGAGCTTGTCGGGATCGACGAACACGCCGCTCGCCTTGTCGCCGACATGGGCGTCGTCCTCCCAGCTGTCCCACAGCCCCTGGACGACATCGAGATACTCGGCGGCGATGCCGTAACGCACGTCGTGCGCCGGATGCTCGGTCTTGCTGAAATTGGCGGCGGTATCGCCCAGCCACGAGGTGACGACGTTCCAGCCGGCGCGGCCGCCGCTGATATGATCGAGCGACGCGAACTGGCGCGCGACGTTGAACGGCTCGGAGTAGCTGACGGTCAGCGTACCGACGAGGCCGATATGCGACGTTGCCGCCGCCAGCGCCGACAGGATCGTGATCGGCTCGACCCGATTCAGATAATGCGGACTCGATTTCTCGGTGATCGACAGGCTGTCCGCCACGAACAGGAAATCGAACTTGCCGCGCTCGGCCACCTGCGCCTGCCGCTTGTAATGCGTGAAGCTGGTGCTGGCGTTGACGTCGCGGTCGGGGTGGCGCCAGTCGTTCCATGTGCGGCCGACGCCGTGGAGGATGAAACCAAGCTTGAGCTTGCGTGCCGAGGAGTGCGTCATGGGGCCGAGTCCCGCCTGGAAGATGATGGTTGGGACATAGGCGCGGGGTCCGGGCGGGACGAACGGGGATTGCTCATAGCATCGTTGACGATCGCAAATGTCGCGGCCGCCCGGTCGGTCGTGCGACTCAGTCCTGCGCGAAGAAGCGGTTGGCGGGGCGGGGCAGGCCGAGATGATCGCGCAAGGTGCTGCCCGCATAGTCGCGGCGGAAGATGCCGCGGCGCTGGAGTTCGGGGACGACGCGGTCGACGAAATCGTCGAGCCCGCCCGGCAGCCACGGAAACATGATGTTGAACCCGTCCGATCCGCGCGATTCGAGCCAGTCCTGCATCGCGTCGGCGATCGAAACCGGCGTGCCGACGAAGGTGAGGCCGGCATAGCTGCCGGCGCGCGCGGCGAGCTGGCGGATGGTGAGGTTCTCGCGCCGCGCCAGTTCGGTCATCCGCTGCTGCGCGCTCTTGCTGGCATTGGTTTCGGGCAGGTCGGGCAGCGGGCCATCGGGATCGAAGCCCGAAACGTCATGGCCCAGCATCGCGTTGAGCGACGGGATGCCGCTGTCGTAATGGACGAGGCTGTCGAGATGTGCCCGCCGCGCCTCGGCCTCGGCGATCGTGTCGCCGACGACGACCAGTGCCGCCGGCAGGATCTTGAGCCGGTCGGGCGTGCGGCCGATCGCGGCCATGCGGCGGTGGATGTCGGCGTAGAACGCCTGCCCGGCGGCCAGGCTGCCCTCCGCGCCGAAGATCACCTCGGCGGTGGCGGCGGCGAGCTCGCGTCCCGCCTCCGACGCGCCGGCCTGGACGATGACCGGCCAGCCCTGCACCGGCCGTGCCATGTTGAGCGGACCGCGCACCGACAGATGCGGCCCCTTGTGGTTCAGCACATGCAGCTTGGCCGGGTCGAAATACATGCCCGATTCGACGTCGCGCACGAAAGCGTCGTCGGCGAAACTGTCCCACAGGCCGGTGACGACGTCGTGGAATTCGCGCGCGCGAACGTAGCGCGCATCATGGTCGATATCGCTGTCGTAACCGAAATTGCGCGCGGCATCGGGATTGGCGGTAGTGACGATGTTCCAGCCGGCCCGGCCGCCGCTGATATGATCGAGCGAGGAGAAGCGCCGGGCGATATGGAAGGGCTCGTCGAACGTGGTCGATGCGGTCGCGACGAGGCCGATCCGCTCGGTTGCGCCGGCCAGCGCCGAGAGCAAGGTGAAAGGTTCGAACGAGGTCGCGGTATGGCTGCGCTTGAGCGCGTCCATCGACGCGGTCACCACCGAGAGGTGATCGGCCATGAAGAAGGCGTCGAACTTCGCCGCCTCCAGCCGCTGCGCGAAGCGCCGGAGCAAAGGGAAGTTGAAATTGGCGTCGGGCGCGGCACCGGGATAACACCACGCGCCGGTGTGGATGCTGACCGGCCGCATGAACGCGCCGAGATGAAGCTGGCGAGGCTGGGTCATGCGTGCGTGTCTCCGATAGGGTATCGCCGGGCAGGCGACGCCCCGCTCGGCACGGCGCAGATCGGCTTGGCGCGGGTGAAGTTCAACAGCGCGCCCGTTTATGGGGCACGCAAGTTTTTCTTTTGGGTCGAGAAGTCCGAATCTGACGAATTCGCCGGGCAGGCAGCTCGCTAGTGCGAGATAAGAAATTTCAATACCGGCTATTTCGATTCTTTATTCGAAGGGGCAGTTTGGAATAAACAATAAGCGACGCCGACTTAATCATAATACATGTCTGCGCAACACTTTAAGACGTGACCGTCGTCCACGCGCAATCAAGCGCCAAGCGAGAGGTGTCATCATGTCAACTGCCCCAGCCGAAGTCCTCGATCGCGCGATCGCCGAGGAGATCGCGGTTCGCCCGCTTCAGCCGACGATCGGCGCCGAGATCGAAGGCGTCGATCTCAGCCGGCCCTTGTCGGTCGCACAGCGCGACGCGATCAAGGCGGCGATCCTCAAATACAAGGTCGTCTTCTTTCGCGATCAGCCGCTGAACAACGATCAGCATGCCGCGTTCGCACGCCAGTTCGGGCCGCTCTACACGCATCCGAGCACGACGCGCGATCCCAAGATCGCCCAGATCCACCAGATCGCCGCCGAGGATGCCGCGAGATACGAGAAGCAGCGGCTGCATGCTGATGTGAAGGCGGGCGACGGCTATCATACCGATACCAGCTGGCGGTTGGTGCCGACCTGGGGTGCGGTGTTGCGCGCGGTCAACCTGCCGCCGGTCGGCGGCGACACGATCTGGGTCGATGCCAATCTCGCTTATGAAGGCCTGTCGGCGGAGCTCAAGGAACGGCTCGAAGACGCGCACGTCACGCATGATTTCCGCGCGGCGCTGACCAATGGCGGCCACGATTACCCGATCGTCGCGCATCCGGTGGTGCGCACGCATCGCGAGACCGGCCAGAAGATCCTGTGGGTCAATCTCACCCAGCGGCCGCAGATCCTGGGACTCGATCTCGCCGAGAGCCGCGCTTTGCTCGACGAGGTGCTGCGCCAGTACAAGCGCCCCGAATTCCAGGTCCGCTTCTCGTGGCGGCCGAACTCGGTGGCGTTCTGGGACAATCGCGCCGCCGTGCATTACGCCGTGCGCAACTATGGCGATTTCCCGCGCCTGCTCGAACGCGTCCTGATCGCCGACGAACCGCTCTACGCCGATCTCTGATCGTCACGGCCGATTGAAAAGGGCGCTGGCCAGGAGTTCCGGTCGGCGCCCTTTTTGGAGCGTGGAGCGATGAATGTGCATTTCACCGTTCGTCCTGAGTAGCCGCTGAGCGAAGTCGAAGCGGCGTATCGAAGGACATGGCTCGGAGCAGGTCCTTCGATACGCGTCTTCGCCAAGCTCAGCCGCTACTCAGGACGAACGGCTCTAATCTAACGCACGGCGCTCTTGTGAGCCGATGGTGACAACAGCATTTTTGCCGATCCCGCGGCGCAACCCGCAGGACCGGCGCCGTGCCTCAGGCCGCCGCCCGAACCTGAAGCCGGTCGATCGCGGCGAGGATCTCGGGCGTCTCGGTGCGGGCCAGCCAATCCGGGCTGACCGCGACGAAGCGGACGACATGGTTGCCGTCGATCAGGATCACCGCCGGCTGCGGCAGTTCGGCGGTTTCGGTGCCGGTCAGCTCGCCGATCCAGCCCGGCGCCGGCTGGCCCGCGGGCACTTCGCCGCGCGCGAAACTCAGCCCCAGGCTGCGCGCCAGCCGGTTGTCGCGATCCGCGGCGACCGGGAAGCGGAGACCATGGCGCGTCGCGATCTCGCCGAGACCCTTCTCGACGCGATGCGGGCTGACCGCGACCAGCCGGATCCCGGCGGCGTCGAGCGCGGGACGAAGCGTGCGGTCGTAATAGGGCAGGGCGAGGTTGCACGCCGGGCACCCGGCGAAGCGGAAGAAGATCAGGACGGCCGGACCCTGGCGGAACAAATCGTCGCGCGTCAGCGTGCCGCCGTCGGCCGCGTCCAGCGCGAACGGCGCGATCGTGTCGCCGACCTGCACCACGGCCTGCGGGTCGAAGGCATCGATCAGCTTGCGCCGCTGCGCGATGTTGCGGGCGAGCTGTTCGGGCGGCCAGCTGCGCTCGCGCTCGGCATGGAGCGCCGCGAACTGGTCGTTGAGGGATAGATCGGACATAAGCGGAGCCTCGCTCGGAGTTCGGAGATCGGTTGTCGTCCCGACCTACGATCCTGCGTGCAGCCCGACCAACGAGAAGGGCGAAACGATTGATCACCCGCGCTCATAGAAGCGTGCATGGAAAGAGGATCGGGCGTCAGAGCTCGCGGACGACCTCGGCGGCGAGTTCGGCCAGCCGCCCGGTCGCCTGGCCGAGATCGCCGGCCTTGCCGATGATGCAGGCGACCTTGGGCAGCGGCAGCGCGGTGACATTGGTCGGGCGCGCCGATTCGGGCAGGAACAGATGGGTGCGGCAGGTGATGCCGAATTCGGCCTCCACCGCTGCGCGCAACGTGGTCAGATTGGGCGTCTCGATCGCGATCCGCCACGGCCGGCCGGCGGCGTCGAGGCTGGCGATCGCCGCCTCGCGGAAGCGGCACGGCTTTTCGAGCACGGCGAGCGGCACGATCGCGCGGTCGACGAGGTCGCCATTGCCATACCAAGCCATCGGCGCGATCTTGATCGCGGTGGGATCGTCGGCGCCGGCAAAGCCGATGATGATGTCGAGCTGGCCGCGTTCGAGCATCGTCAGCAGCTCGGCCGTTCCCGCCACGCGCGCATAGATCTGCGAGTCGGGGTGAAGTTCGGCGAAGCGCGCCAGCAGCCCCTTGAGCAGCGTCTCGGCGAAATCCTGGACCATGCCGACCCGGACCGGTCCCGTGAAATGGCCGGTGCTGACCGCCGCGATCGCCTCGTCGTGCAGGCTCAGCACGCGCCGCGAATAATCGAGCAGCACGTCGCCCGCCGGTGTCAGCGCCAGCCGGCGGCCCTCGCGCGTGAACAGCGCCTGCTGGACCAGCTCCTCGAGCCGCTTGATCTGCAGGCTCAGCGCCGACTGGGTGACGAACACCTGCTCGGCCGCGTTGAGCATCGATCCGGTATCGACGATCGCGACGAAGCTGCGCAGCAGGGTCGTGGGCAGGTTGACGGGCATAGGCTCTTTCTTGACCGCGGCGCGCGGTCCTCACGCCCAATGCCTATCTATGTAATAGAGAATTGCGAGGTGGATTGGATTTAGCTGCCCCAAGCCCTTGTTGGCACCGGGCGAGTCCGCGCCGCACGAGCGCGGGCGCGAGCAACGCGACCACCAGCGCGGCCAACGCCGCAAATCCGGCGGCGCTGCCCAGCCTCGCCGCGGCGAGGCTGCCGCCGGCCATGCTCGCCCAGAACAAGGCCGGGGTCCACACCATCGTCGCCGCGACGATCACTGCGCCTGCCCGCGCCGGAGCGACCCTGATCACACCGCTGCCGAGACAGGTCGGCAGTCTCGTGCCCGGCACGAAGCGTGCGACCGCCAATGTGATCAGCGCATGGTCGCTCAGCCAGCGCTTGATCCGCTCGCCGGCCGGACCGTCCAGCCGCGCCCGGATCCAGCGATGGCGGCCGGCAAGGCGACCGATGGCGTGCAAGCCGAGATCGCCCGCGATCGTGCCGGTCACCAGCGCCGCCAGAGCGAGGTCGGCATCGATCGCCATCCGGGCCGCCAGGAGACCGACCGCAATGGTCGCGGCATCCTCGAGCACGAAAGTCGCCGCGACGATCGCAATCGCCAGCGCGAAAGGATGGTCGAGCAGCGGCGTCAGTGCCGCGACCATGGTCCCGGTCCTCATCGGTCGTTCCGCGGTTCGCAGGTCGTGCCCATGGCGATCCTCCTGATGTCTTGGATCGCATCAGCGTGACGGCCGTCGCGCGCCGGCGAAAATGCCGGTTCTGCATCGAAACCAGAGCGAGGCGGCATTTCACGGCCGGTGCCGGCGCAGCGACACTTGGCGCCAGGCTTCAATCACGGAAGGATGCCGCCATGATCAGGCGTTTCGCCGCACCGGCGCTCACACTCTACATAGCGTTCGTCTTCATCCAGTCCCTGTTCTTCAAATTCACCGATTCGCCCGAAACGCAGTTCATCTTCGGCACGCTCGATGCATGGGGCGGCTCGCTCGGCTTTCATGGGCTGTTCGCGCCGAGCGGCATCTTCTCGCAATATGTCGTCGGCTCGGCCGAACTGGTCGCGTCGAGCTTGCTGCTGCTCGGGCTGGCGCCGCGGCTGCGGCCGGCGCGCGCCGCCGGCGCCTTGCTGGCGATCGGCGTGATCTCGGGCGCGATCTTCTTCCATCTGTTCACGCCGCTGGGCATCGCCGTGCCCGACGCCGACGGGCGCAGCGACGGCGGCCTGCTGTTCGCGCTCGCCTGCGGCGTCTGGCTGTCGTCCGCCGCCCTGCTCGCGATCAGCCGGGGCACGATCCTGTCGCTGTTCCACCGCGGAGGTCGCCATGACGCGCTTGCCTGAGCTGGCGATCACGACGCGTTCGCAGGTCGTGATCGAAGCGATCCACCGCTTCGGCGGCGAACTGCTGAGCCATGGCTGCGGCGCGGGCGCGATCCTCGAGGGTGTCGCCGCTGATCCCGATTGCGCCTTGGCGCAGGCCTATGCCGCGGTGCTACTGCTGTCGCGGATGACGCGCGAAGGCCGCGTGCAGGCCGCACCCCGCCTGCGTGCGGCCGAAACGCTCGCGGTCCACGCGACGCCGCGCGAATGCCAGATCGTCGCCGCGATCGCGTCCTGGGGCGCCGGCGACGACCGCCGCGCGGCGCGGCTGTTGGCCAGCGTCGTCGAATCCTGGCCGCGCGACCTGATCAGCGCCAAGCTGGCGCAGATCCTCCAGCTCGGTATCGGCGACGTGGTGGGGATGCGCCGGACCGCCGCTTATGCCGCCGCGGCAGAACCCGATAGCGGCTTCGCGCCCGGCCTGCTCGCCTTCGCGCTCGAACAGGCGGGCGATCTCGACCGCGCCGAGGCTTATGGCCGCCGCGCGATCGCCCGCAACCCGGCGCACGACCCGTGGGCGCAGCATGCGATCGCCCATGTCCTCGCCGCGCGCGAGGATGTGGTCGCCGGCCGCGCCTTCCTGCGCGCCAATGCGCCGAGCTGGGACCGCTGCTCGTCCTTCATGCTGACCCATAATTGGTGGCACGCCGCCTTGTTCGCGTTGCGGCTGGGCGACGAGGGCGGGGCGCTGGCGCTGTTCGACGGGCGAATCTGGGGCGTGCGCAAGGACCATCCGCAGGACCAGGTCAATGCGATCTCGCTGCTCGCGCGGCTCGAACTGAAGGGCGTCGCGGTCGGTGATCGCTGGGACGATCTCGCGCGCCATTCGGCGCCCCGCGCCGACGACGGCGTCAGCACCTTCCTCGATCTCCATTATCTCTACGCGCTCGCGCGGGCCGGCGCCGATGCCGCGGCCGATGCGCTGGCCGACTTGGTCGCGCATCGCTGCGGCGCGCCGGCAAATCTGCTCGCCGAGGGCGTCGTCGCCCACGCCCGCGGCGCCTGGTATCGGGCAGCGGTCGCGCTCGGCCAGGCGCGGCGGCGGCTCGGCGAGATCGGCGGCAGCCAGATGCAGCGCGAACTGTTCGAGCGGCTGTTCGTCGACAGCCTGCTGCGTGCAGGCGGCGACACGGGGAGCCGGGTCCGTGCCTGAGTCCCGCCGCAGCCGGGCAATGCCGGCGTTCGACCATGACGCGCCACCGCTGTCGCGCTTCGAATTCTGGCCGGGCTGGGTCTTCTATGCGCCGATGTGGCTGTGGATCTTCTGGCTGGCGCTGCGCCATCGCGGTCTCCGCCTGCCCGTGCTCGCCAACCCCGGCCTGCCGGCGGGCGGTCTCGTCGGCGAATCGAAAAGCGTGGTGTTCGCCGCGCTCGGCGGATCCGAGCGTGCGGCTTTGGCCCCGTTCGCGGTGCTGCGGCGGCTCGGCTCGGCCGTCACCCAATTGGCTGCGGCCGAGGCGGCGATGGCGGCGGCGGGCATCGCCTGGCCGGTGGTCGCCAAGCCCGATCTCGGTTGTCGCGGCGCCGGCGTGCGGCCGGTGCGCAACGCGGCCGAACTGGTCGACTATCTCGAAGCCTTCCCGCAGGGCCAGTCGCTGATCCTCCAGCGCCTGATCGCGGCCGAGGGCGAGGCCGGCATCTTCTATGTCCGCCCGCCCGGCGTGCGGCGCGGGCGGATCCTGTCGCTGACGCTCAAATATTTCCCGCATGTCGTCGGCGACGGCCACTCGACGCTCGAGCAATTGATCCGTGCCGATCGCCGCGCGGGCCGGATCGCGCACCTCTATCTGCCGCGCCTCTCCAACCGGCTGCGCCAGGTGCCCGCGGCGGGCGAGTCGGTGCGGCTGGTGTTCGCCGGCAATCATTGCCGCGGCGCGATCTTCCGCGACGGCGGCGCGCATGTCACCGATGCGCTGGTTGCGCGCTTCGATCGGATTGCCGACGCGATCCCCGGCTTCCACTTCGGCCGCTTCGATATCCGCTTCGACGATTTCGAGGCGGTCCGTCGCGGCGAGGGCTTCACCATCGTCGAATTTAATGGCGCCGGCGCGGAGGCGACGCACATCTGGGACAGCCGGATGACGCTGGCCGGCGCCTGGACCAGCCTCGCCCGGCAATATGCGCTGCTGTTCGCGATCGGCGCCGCCAACCGCGCGCGCGGCCACCGCCCCGAAAGCCTGTTTGCATTGTTTCGCCGCTGGCGGGATGAAAAACGCGCGACAAGCCGCTATCCGCTGACCGCGTGACGACGATCCCGCGCTCCATCCTGCCGCCGCCGCTCGACTGGCGCGAGTCCGGCATCGGTCCCGGCCCCGACGTGCCGCCGGACCGCCGCGTGACGCGCGACAATTGGCGGCTCTGGCCATTTTCCCGCTGGGCGTTCCAGCATGCCCGCGAACTGGTGCCGTCATGCGGCCTGCCGCGCGCCGCCGTGCCGCGCCGGCTGCTCGAACGGCCGGTCGATCTCGCCCCGCTGGCGCTCACCGGCGAAGACGGCGCTGTGGTGAGCTGGGCGCAGTTCCTGGACTGCACCTATACCGATGCGTTGATCGTCCTCCATCGCGGCGCGATCGTCTTCGAACATTATGCCAACGGCATGACCCGCGAGACGCCGCACATGGCTTTCTCCGTAACCAAGTCGCTGGTCGGGCTGGTCGCCGAACGGCTGATCGCCGCCGGAGGGATCGATCCCGCGCTACGCGTCGGCGAGGCGGTGCCCGAACTCGCCACCAGTGCGTTCGCCGCCGCCAGCCTGCGCCAGCTGCTCGACATGACCGATGGCGCCGCATTCGACGAGGATTATGCCAATCCCGACGCCGATGTGCATCTTTACTCCGCCGCTTACTGGACGCCCGCCGCCGGCCATGGCGGCGTGCTGGCGATGCTGCCCGGCCTGTCGCGCCGCGACGCCGAACCGGGCCGCGCGTTCCGCTATCGCACGCCGGTCGGCGACGTCGCCGGACTGGTGCTGCGGCGGGCGACCGGCCGGACCCTCGCCGGTCTCGTCGCCGATCATGTCTGGCTGCCGGCGGGCTGCTGCGACGAGGCCTATATGCTGGTCGATACCGCCGGCATGGAGATCGCCGGCACCGGCTTCAACGCTACCGCGCGCGACATGGCGCGGATCGCTCTGTGGCTGCTCGAGCCAGCGCAGACGGCGATGGTGGCAGGGCTGCTCGCGGGCGGCGATCGCGCGCTGTTCGACGCTTTCGTCCCGCCCGAGCGGCAGGGCGGATCCTATCGCAGCTTCTGGTGGATCGACCATGGCGCTCCTCCAACGCTGGCGGCTAACGGCGTATTCGGCCAGAGATTGTGGCTCGATCCCGCGAATGAACTCGCTGTCATCCGCTTTGGTTCGCACCCGATCGCAGGCAACAGCTTCACCGAGACGTTACACAAGAGCGCCTACTCTGCGTTGCGCGCTGCGCTGTGCTGATCTCCCAAAAAGTCGATTGAAACCGCATGGTCTTGCCGCAAGATGAGGACGACCGCCGATGTCGCCATCTCCGACCCCCGAAAATTCGCAAATTTGGCGCCTTGTCTGGCGTTATGCCTCTTCGGATGGCGTGCCCGTCCGATCTCTCAAGGTGGCACTCGTCGTAGGCGCTGCACTCAATCTCATCAACCAGGGGGACGCTCTGTTCGGAGCGGCTCCGGTCAACTGGTTCAAGCTGACGCTCACATTCGCCATGCCCTACGCCGTGAGCACCTATGGGGCGGTAGCGGTGCGATGGAATGACAGGATGAGCGAAAATCAGCACGGCGAATCGTCGAACTGAGACGCTGTCCGGCGTTCACGAATCTGCCGCGGCCGTCGCCACCATCTCCCCGCCCATCGCCTCGTGCAGGACGAAGCCCTCCAGCGGATCGACCGGGTCGCGCCATGGCGCCTTCTCCAGCGTCCGCATCGTGTGGGCATAGCCCGCCTCCCAGCGCTGGCGGATGCCCGACGGGCTGAAGTCGATGTCCTTGCTGTGATCCTCCTGGTCGAGAGCGGGGGCGAGCAGGCGGATGACGTGCATGCGCGTCGAGCAGCCATAGCCGGCGAGTTCGGCCACGTCGGCGCTCTGGCGGCGATCCGGCGGGATCAGGCCGGCGAGCTCGGTGATGATGTGGCGCAATTTGTGAAGCTGGCGCTGGCGCTTGATGTGGGTGGCCGCGCGGCTCGAATATTGCACGTCCTTCTGGCGGTTCATCACCTCCCAGATCGTCTCGGGCTCGTGGCCGTGCGGGTTCCAGATGTGGACCGCATAGACCATCGCGTTGCGGCGCGGATTGTCGTCGAACACCGCCTCGACCGGCGTGTTCGAGAGAATGCCGCCATCCCAGTAGAGTTCGTCGTCGATCCGCACGGCGGGAAAGGCCGGCGGCAGCGCACCGGACGCCATCACGTGGCGCAGGTCGAGCGGACGGTCGCGCGAATCGAAATAGACCATCTCGCTGGTCCGCACGTTGGATGCGCCCACCGTCAACCGGATCGCGCCGCCGTTGACGCGGTCGAAATCGACGAGGTCGGCCAGCGTCGCGCGCAACGGGTCGGTCGAATAATAGCCCGCGCCCTCGGCGCCGAGCTGCGCGTGCGGACTGAGGAAAGCGAGCGGGTTGGGCGCGAAGAAGGAAGGCAGGCCGGCGGCGATCGCCTGCCAGTTGCGGATCATCGCAGTCATGCCGGCCGGCACCAGATCTTCGAGCGCATGACGATGCTCGACTCGCTTCCAGAAGTCGCGCAGCCGCGCCATCCGCTCCGACCGCGCGCTGCCGGCGATGATTGCTGCGTTGATCGCGCCGATCGAGGTGCCGATCACCCAGTCGGGTTCGATCCCGGCCTCGTCGAGCGCCTGGTAGACGCCGACCTGATAGGCGCCGAGCGCGCCGCCGCCCTGCAGCACCAGCACCTGCTGGCCCAGCCCCGCGAGTTCGCCGTGAAGGTTCATGTCATATCTCCTGCATGCAAGTGGATTTCGCCGGTGATCAGCCGGGCGCCGCGTTCGAAGGTGAGATAGTTCCACAGCCAGTTGGCGCCGACGATCAGGCGGTTGCGGTAACCGGCGAGGAAGAAGATGTGCGCGACGCACCACAGCGCCCAGGCCGCGAAGCCGGACATGCCGAAGCGCCCGAAATCGATCACCGCGCGGCGGCGGCCGATCGTCGCGAGGTTGCCGAAGTCGCGATAGCGGAACGGCCGGCACGGCTTGCCGGCGATCATCCGGCGAATCGTGCAGGCGACGTGACGGCCCTGCTGTTTGGCGACCGGGGCGACGCCGGGCAGCATGCGGCCGGTGCAGTCGGCCGAGGCGGCGGTGTCGCCGATCGCGAAGATGCGGTCGTGACCGGGGACGAGCAGATCCGCATCGACGGGCACGCGGCCGGCGCGATCGGCCGCGCACCCCAGCCACAGCGCGGCGGGCGAGGCGCGCACGCCCGCTGCCCACACGGCGGTCGCTGCGGGAATGAAATCATTGCCGACCATCACCCCGTCGGCGCTGACATCGCCGACGCGCCCGCCCAGCCGCACCTCGACGCCGAGCTGTTCGATCGCCGTCCGCGCCTTGGCTGCCAGCGCCGCGGGAAATGTGCCGAGCAATTGTTTCCCGCTGTCGATCAGCACCACCCGTGAACAATGCGGCGTGATGCTGCGGAAATCGCGCGAGACCGAAAGCCTTGCCAGCTCGGCGATCGCGCCCGCCATCTCGACGCCGGTCGGGCCGCCGCCGATCACGACGAAGGTCAGCAGCGCCTTGCGCTTCTCCATGTCGGTCTCGGTCTCGGCGCGTTCCAACGCCAGCAGCACCTTGCGGCGCACCGCGGTCGCGTCGTCGATCGTCTTGATGCCGGGCGCGTGCTCGGCCCATTCGTCGCGGCCGAAATAGCTGTGCCGCGCGCCCGTCGCCAGTACCAGCCAGTCATAGGCGATGTCCCTGCCGTCGCCGAGCAGCAGCCGGCGCGTGCCGGCGTCGACGCCGACGGCCTCGGCCAGCACGACGCGGGTGTTGGCAAAGTGCTTGACGATCGCCCGGATCGGCGCGGCGATGTCGGCCGGCGAGAGTCCGGCCGTCGCGACCTGGTAGAGCAAAGGCTGGAACAGATGATGGTTGCGCCGGTCGACGATCGTCACGTCGACATCGGCGTCGCGCAGCCCGGTCGCCGCAGCCAGTCCGCCGAAGCCGGCGCCGACGATCACGACATGCGGGCGGCAGGGAGAGGTCACCACGCCCTCCCGAATTCGGCGAGTTCGCCGAGGATGCCGGCATGCGTGTCGCGATCCGCCCGAGGAAAGCGGAGGCCCAGGATGGGTCGCATGGGCGGGCGGGCATTGTCCCGCGAATCGGGGCCGATGTACGCGCGGCAGGGACGCCCTGGCGTCGCGCTTTGGGTCGCCGGCACGGCGAAACAGGCGGCAAGGGCAGGTGGCAAATTGGCTTTCATGATCCTCATCCTTCTCATTGCGCGGTCCAGCCGCCGTCCATCGGCAGCGCGGTTCCGGTGATCTGCGCGGCGGCATCGGTGCAGAGGAAGGCGGCGAGCGCCCCCAGCTGGTCGACGGTCGCGAATTGCTTCGATGGCTGGGCGGCGAGCAGCACGTCGGCGATCACCGCCTCGCGGCCGATCCCGCGGGCGCGGGCCGTGTCCGCGATCTGGTTCTCGACCAGCGGCGTCCAGACATAGCCCGGGCAGATCGCATTGCAGGTCACGCCATGGCGCGCACCCTCGAGCGCGACGGTCTTGGTGAGCCCGACCACGCCATGCTTGGCGGCGACATAGGCGCTCTTGAACGGCGAGGCGACGAGGCCGTGCGCCGAAGCGATGTTGATGATCCGGCCCCAGCCCGCCGCCTTCATCGCACCGAACGCGGCCCGCGTGGCATGAAAGGCGGCCGACAGGTTGAGCGCGATGATCGCGTCCCATCGCTCCGCGGGAAAATCCTCGATCGGCGAGACGTGCTGGATGCCGGCATTGTTGACGAGGATGTCGATGCGGCCCAGCCGGCGGATACCGGTCTCCACCAGCGCGCGGGCACCGTCGGGATCGATCAGATTGGCGGCATCATATATGATGTCGCGTCCCGTCGCCGCGGCGAGTTCCGTGCGGGTCGCCTCGATCGCGTCCGCGTCGCCCAGGCCGTTGATCACCACGTCGGCGCCAGCCATGGCGAGCGCGCGGGCGATGCCGAGTCCGATGCCGCTGGTCGATCCGGTCACGATCGCAGTCCGGCCGGCGAGCGCCGGCGCCGCGCTGAATTGAGCGATCGGCTGAATGGTCATGTCGTCCTCCTTGAATGACGCCATGAGCATGACGGCCGCGGAGCGCTGGCTGAAATGCCGTTCGTGCATCGAAACCATGCAGCCTCGCTCATGGCCGGCCGCAACCGGCGCCCCTAATTTCGAAGCGTCACGAAGCGGCGCCGGGCGAGATCCCCTCAATGCCCATCTGGCAAGCCACGGCGCGGCTTCGTGACATCACCCTTTCAGACAAAGGACATGGCAATGCACTTCTTGACCAAGACCCGTCTGGCCGTGGCGACTATTGCCACGGCCTCCACCATCGCGCTGTCGGCGCCGGCGCAGGCCGGCAGCTGCCCACAGGGGCAGGAGCGGACCAATCCGCTGACCGGCGCGCCGACGGCGCCGATTGCGGTGACCGACGACGTCATCGGCTCGGTCGACCTCGCCAGGGAGATCGGCGTCGACGGACGCGATCTGCGGCTGCGCCGCCTGGTGCTCCAGCCCGGCGGCATCGTGCCGCTGCACAGCCATGCCGGGCGCCCCGCGCTGATCATCACCGTCTCCGGCGAAGTCAGCGAATATCGCAGCAGCTGCGCGGTGCCGATCGTCCACCGGGCGGGCGAGGTCGCGCGCGAGGCCGATGGCATTTCGCACTGGTGGAAAAACAGCGGCAGTACGCCCGCGGTCCTGCTGTCTGCCGACGTCAAGGCGCGCGACTGAGGTCCCTCGCGAGCCGGCCGCATGCCCCTGCCGCCGGCTCCCCTTTTTCCACGGATGAGTCCCGATGAACGATCGCTATCTCGCCGGCGTCGAACAGCTCCAGCGCAGCGGCATCGCCGGCGCCGAGTCGATTTCGAGCCGGGTCGCCGAACTCGCCCCCGATTTCGCGCGGATGGCGATCGAATTTCCCTATGGCGACCTCTATGCGCGCGATCAGCTCGCGCCGAAGCAGCGCGAGCTGATCGCGGTCGCGGCGCTTGCCGCGCAAGGCAATGCCGCACCGCAGCTCAGGCGCCATGTCACCGCCGCGCTCCATCTCGGCTGGTCACGCACGGAACTGGTCGAGGCGTTGACGCAGGTCTCGGTCCATGCCGGTTTCCCGGCGGCAATGAACGCGCTCGCCGGCTGTCACGACCTGCTGGCGGAAGGCGGCTGCACGCCCTGCCAGAGCGCCGCATTGGGGGTCGGCCAGCGATGACGCCGCGCCTCCTGAACGAACGCGCCGACTGCCGGCGAATGCGGCCGCCCGCGCACCGTCGCCAGATAGATGGTGCGCGTGTAGATCGGATCGATCAGCGGCCGCACGATCAGATCGGGATCGGTCACGCAATATTCGGGAAAGAAACCGAAGCCCAGGCCGGCCTTGATCATGCCCTGCACCCAGTCGTCGCGTGGCGAGCTGAACACCTTGCGGGTGTTGACGCCGCGCCGCTGGAAATCTTCGGTGACGACCTGGAACACCTCGCAGTGCGACCGCCCGACATAGGGTTCGCCGTCGAGCTGCGAGACCAGCACCGGATTGCTCGCGCACAGCCGGTGGTTGGGCGGCAGCACGACGACGAATCGCTCCTCGAAGACCGGCAATTGGTGGAACGACTCTGGCAGTTCCTCCGGCACGCCGATCAGCCCGACCTCCAGCTCGCCCTTCTCGAGCTTGTCGATCATCGCCGCCGCGCCGCCGTCCGCCACGCTGACTTCGATGTCGGGGTGGGCGAGCTGGAAACGCAGGATCAGGTCCGCCATCAATTGCGGCCCGATCGTGCACATCGCTCCGATCGTCAGCGTCACATTTTCGAGCTTTTTCGCCGCCTTCGCCGCCTGACGGGCCGCCTGTGTCGAAGATTCGACCGTTTCCAGATAGGGCAGCATCATCCGGCCGAGTTCGGACAAATGGGTGTTGTTGCGTTCGCGATGAAACAGCGGTCCGCCCAATTCGTGCTCGAGCTGCTGGATTGCGCGCGTCAGGGCCGGCTGGCTGACGTTGCACTGGTCCGCGGCGCGCGTGAAGTTCAGCGTCCGCGCCAGCGCCACGAAATATCGGACCTGCTGCATTTCCATCGACGCGATCCCCCGACCTGCCATCGGGACGTCATTACCGCAGCCTAATGGACCCTGCCAGACCCGCCGACGACAGGAGACTGAAGATGATCGAGGATGCTGCCATCGCCCCGGTTCGCCGGCTTCGGGTCCGCCTCGCCGACAGCAGCGCCGACATCGCTGCGGCCCAGCGCCTGCGCTGGGACATCTTCTACGGCGACATGGGGGCAACCCCCACCGCCGGTCTGCCACAAGGCCTCGACGTCGATCCCTACGATGCGGTCTGCGACCATCTGCTGGTCGAGGATCTGTCCGATGAACCGCGCGTCGTCGGCACCTATCGGCTGCTGCGCCAGTCGGTCGCGCGCCGCCATGGCGGCTTCTATGGCGCGGGCGAATATGCGCTCGACGCGATCGAGCGCGCCGCCGCCCGCGACGGCCGCGACCTGCTCGAACTCGGCCGCTCGTGCGTCGCGCCGGCGTGGCGCGACGCCGGTACGATCCAATTGCTGTGGCGCGGGATCGCGCGCTATCTCGCCGACCACAATATCGGCCGGATGTTCGGCTGCGCGAGCTTCCATGGCACCGATCCGGCCGTGCATGCGGCGCCCTTATCCTACCTGCTGCACAATCATCTCGCGCCCGCCGAGATCCGCGTGACCGCGTTGCCCGGCCTGCGCATCGACATGGCCATGCTGCCCGTCGGCGGCTATGACCAGCGCCAGGCGCTGCGGTTGCTGCCGCCGCTGATCAAGGCCTATCTGCGTGTCGGCGCGACGGTGGGCGACGGTGCGGTGATCGACCGCCAGTTCAACACGGTCGACATCTTCATGGCAATCCCGGTCGAATCGATCGCGGCGCGCTATCTCGACCGGTTCAGCGCGGCGGCATAGGCCGTCACGATCGCCTCGCGCGCCGCCAGCGCCAGTGCCTTGCGATCGGCGAAAATAGCGGGATCGAGCGGCGGCAGGACCTTGAGCAACGCGCGCGTCCGGCGCTGCGCCAGGCTGAACACGCCCTGCAGCAGCGAATCGTCACCGACCCACGCCACCTCGCGCAGTCGCTCGGGCGTCAGTGCGCTGCCGTCCGCCGCCAGCCACAGCAATGCCACCGGCTGCACATGCTGCGCAGCATCGGCCGCAGCAAACAAGGTCGATCGGAACGGCAGCACAGCTTCGCCATCGGAGGTCGTGCCCTCGGCGAACAGCAGCACGTCACGCCCTTCGCGCAACCGCGCGCGGATCGCCTCGGCCTGCGCGCCGCTGGTGCCGCGCCGCTCACGGACGACGAAGATCGGCGCCATCCGCCGCGCCATCCGGCCGAGCAGCGGCCAGCCCGCGACCTCGGCCTTGGCGACGAAATCGGCGCCCAGCACGCCGCCATAGACCGGGATGTCGGCCCAGCTGATATGGTTGGACACGAACAGGGTGCCGCCGCGAACCGGTGCGCCGTCGATCATCGTCTCGATGCCGAGGTGCCGCGTCAACGCCGCCAGCCCGCCGCGCTCCAGCCGGCGCGCGCGTTCGGATCCCGCGGGCGCCAGCAGCCAGGCCGGCACGCGCACGGCCAGCGCCGCCAGCGCCACGAACGGGCGGACGATGCCGGCCGGCGTCACGCCGCGCGAATGGCGGCGATGCGCCGCGCTGCCAGCATCGCGATCGCGATCGTCAGTGCCATCGTCGCGATCGCGATCCAGGCGTGCGGCTGCAGCAGCGGCAGGCCGACGAGGATCAGCCCGTCATTGCCGCCGGGGATCAGCAGGCTGCCCCAGCCCATCGTCAATCCACCGGCCAGGCAGCGGGCAAGACCGGCCGCAGTCGGCGCGACGCGCCGCAACCGCCCGGCGGTCCGGCCGCCGGCCAGCGCGCCGAGAATAAGGGCAAACAGCAGCAGCATCCGTCCTTCCAGGCCCGCGGTCATGCCCCGCGCGAGATCGGCGAGCGCGTCGGTATAGGCCCAATTGCCCACCGTCAGCATCATGACGACGAAGGCAAGGCCGATCACGGCGGTGGCGTGGTGCGGATGCCAGACATGCTCCGCGAGCCGGGCGTCGATGCCGGCGCGCAGCGCGCCCGCGGACCGCCACAGCAGCAGCGCCAGCACCGGGACGGCGAGCAGCGGCGCATGGTCGAACAGTGTCGATACCGGTCCAGGTCGCGGCCGCATCGTCATGAACAATGGGGCCATGAACAATGGGGCCATGAACAAGGGGGTGGCCGTCAGGCAACCGAGAAAGAAACCGATCGGCGTCGCCGCATAGGTCCAGTCGCCCGAACCCAGCCGGGCGATCGCGCCGAACACGCAGGCGCGGTTGACGAACGCGCCGAGCCCCAGCAGCACCGCGCCCGCGATCGTGGCGCCGGTCGGGACATAGGCAGCGGGCCGCATCGCGAGCAGCCCCGCGAGATGCGCGAGGATCAACCCGCCCGCTACCCACGCTGCCGCCTCGCCGAGCGCGAGCAGGCGCGTCGCACGCCGCTTGGAGACGATCTCATCGACCGCCGCGACCATGCAGGTCGCGCCGCGCTGAATGGCGAATCCCATCAGCGCGGCGCAGAGGGTGGCCAGCGCGAACGTCGCGGTGCTCATTCGCGGGTGGTTGCGGCGGTGGCGATCGACGCCGCGACGTCACGCGCCATCGCCAGTTGCGCATCCTTGCCCGCAATGGCGTAGCGGCGGGCGATCCAGCCGAAGTCGGTCCACGCCACCCAGACGCTGCCGTCCGCCTCCTCCACCACCAGCATCCGCACCGGCCAGTCGAGTCCGGCGTAAGGATTGGCTTGGAGGAATTGCACGCCCAAAGGTGGATTGCCGAACAGGACCAGCGTCGAGCGGCCGATCGGCAGCGCGGCATCGGCGCCCAGCCGGCTCTGGTCGATCTCGTCGAAGAAGCGGATGTCCTTGGCGGCGACGTCCGCCTTCAGCCGGGCGACGGTGGCGTCGAAGCCATTGGCGCTGCGCAGCCGAAGCACACCGGCCGCCTTGGTGGCCGGCGCCGGCGATTCGGCATAAGCTGGCGAAGCGGGAGCGAAATTGCCGGCGCAGGCCAGCACTGAAAGCGCGATCACCGCGCGGGCGGATATCGACATCGTCATGGCGGATTCCTCGAAAACGGGTCGTGGACGGCCGGTGCCGGCCGCCACGCCCGATCTCGCGGAATTCGTCGGCCGAATTAAATCGCGGCTCGCTATCGTTTCGATGCCGCGTGCCTATCGCCCACCGCCGGAGCTTGCCGTGTCAGAACTCGACGTCGAGTTCCTCCATCTCCTCGGGTTCGGCCAGCGCCGCCGCCAGCCATTCCTTCATCGGCGCCCATTCGGCGATCGTCGCGCAATAGGCCGCGCTCGCCGGTTTCATCGCCACCGCATAGCTGAGGAAGCGGCGCGTGACCGGCGCGAACATCGCATCGGCCGCGGTCGGCTTCGCGCCGAACAAATAGGGCCCGCCGTAGCGCGCGAGGCATTCGGCCCAGATCGTCTCGACCCGCTCGATATCGGGCCTGGCCCCGGTGAAGATACGGAAACGCTCATGATTCGCGCGCAGATTCATCGGCAAGGCCGATCGCATGTTCGAGAAGCCCGAATGAATCTCGCCCGAGACCGAGCGGCAATGCGCGCGCGCGATCCGGTCTTCCGGATAGATGCCGGCCTGCGGATAAAGCTCGTTCAGATATTCGGCGATCGCCAGCGTGTCCCACACGCTCGCGCCCTCGTGCGTCAGCCGCGGCACCAGCACCGATGGCGAAAGCAGCAGCAATTCGGCGCGATTCTCAGGATCGTCGAACGCGACCGCCTTCTCCTCGACGTCGAGTCCGGCCAGCCGGCAGAGCAGCCAGCCCCGCAGCGACCAGCTCGAATAATTCTTGCTGGATATCGTCAGCACAGCATCGGCCATGGCCTTCTTTCCCTCGCGATTCGGTGCCTGGCACAAATAGTCATGGCGCAGTGCAGCAAAGCATGCATATTCCTGACTCTCCGGCGAAGGCAAAGGGATTCGAATGATCAGTGTGGGGACGCTGCGGCGATGATGTACTCCGCCTATCAGGCGATCACCAATCTGCTCGAGCCGGTCAGGGCCAGCGCGCGGACGATGCTCAAGGTCCGCGACGGGCTGGGTGAGGCGGCCAGGGGAGACTGGGCGCGGCGCATGTTCGCGCTCGCCGATCTCACCGCCCACACGCGCGTCACCCACCGCCGGCCCGCCTTCGGCATCGATGCGGTGCTGGTCGGCAACCGCCTGCTCGACGTCCGCGAAGAGATCGCCTTGGCAATGCCGTTCGGAAACCTGCTGCATTTCGCCAAGCAGGATGCGCCCGAACAGCCGAAGATGCTGGTGGTCGCGCCGCTCTCGGGCCATTTTGCGACATTGCTGACGCAGACCGTCGCCGTCCTGCTGCGCGATCACGACGTCTACGTCACCGACTGGACCAATGCCCGCGACGTGCCGGTCAGCGCCGGCGAATTCGGCTTCGACGATTATGTCGCCTACATCATGCGCTTCATGGAGGAGATCGGCCCGCGCGCGCACATGTTCGCGATCTGCCAGCCCTGCGTGCCCGCGCTCGCCGCCACTGCCTTGCTCGCCGAAGACCGCAACCCGGCCGAACCCAAGACGCTGGTCCTGATGGGCGGGCCGGTCGATACGCGCATCTCACCCACCGTGGTCAACGATCTCGCCATATCGAAGCCCCTGTCGTGGTTCGAATCGAAGCTGATCTCGCGCGTGCCGTTCGGCCATGCCGGCTGGGGCCGCCGCGTCTATCCCGGCTTCCTCCAGCTCACCGCCTTCATGGCGATGAACAGCGCGCGCCATATCGGCCAGCACCGCGCTTATTATCAGCTGATCGCCGACGGCCAGGACGAGGAGGCCGCGAAGATCCGCGAGTTCTACGACGAATATTATGCCGTGCTCGATCTGACCGCCGAATTCTATCTCGAGACCGTCGACCGGGTGTTCCAGCAGGCGCAGCTGGCGAAGGGCGAACTGATGTGGCGTGGCCGCAACGTCAATCCCGGCGCGATCAAGCGCACCGCGCTGCTGACGGTCGAGGGCGACCGCGACGACATCTGCGCGGTCGGCCAGACCGCCGCCGCGCACGACCTCTGCACCTCGCTGCGCCCGCACCTCAAGCGCCACCACCTCCAGCCCGGCGTCGGCCATTACGGCCTGTTCGCGGGCCGCAGGTGGGAGAACGAGATCTACCCGCAGGTCAAGAATCTGGTGCTGGCGATGGCTTGAGGCGGGGGCTTCATCGCGCGGCCGGTGGGATCAACGTCGCATCCTCGCGCTTCTCCGGCCGGATGTAGATCGAACCCAGCTGCGGCATCTCCGCCTTGAGCGCCGTTTCCATGCGTTCGATCATCGTCTCGCCGTCGCCCATCGTGATATGATCGTCGAAATCAGCGCTGATCGCGACGAAGATCGAATCGGGCGCGCTGTGGACCGTGCGGACATGGTTGACCGATGTGATGCCCGGCCACGCCGCCACGATCGCCCGGACGCGGTCGATCACCTCGCCGTCGGCGCGCTCGCCGATCAGCAGACCTTTCGACTCGCGCGCCAGCACCACCGCCACCACCGCCAGGATCAGGCCGATCGCGATCGAGGCCGCGCCGTCGATGCGCGGATCGGCCCAGGCGTGGCTGGCCCAGACGCCGACACCCGCCACCACCAGTCCGGCCAGCGCGGCGCTGTCCTCGAACAGCACGATGAAGGTCGATGGATCCTTCGAATCCTTGACCGCGCGCCACCACGCGGCATCGCCCTTCGCCCGCGCGAACTCCCGCACGGCGATCGCCCATGACGTGCCCTCCAGCGCCATCGCCACGACCAGCACGATATAGTTGACCGTCGGATCGTGCAGTGGCTGGGGTTCGACGATGTGCTGCCAGCCCTCGTAGATCGAGATGCCGGCGCCGAGTCCGAAGATCAGGATCGCGACCACGAACGCCCAGAAATACAGCTCGCGCCCATAGCCGAACGGATGCCGCGCATCGGCCGGCTTCTTGGCCCGGCTCTGGCCATAGAGCAGGAGGATCTGGTTGCCGCTGTCGACGGTCGAATGAAACCCCTCGGACAGCATCGACGACGACCCGGTGATCCCCGCCGCGACGAACTTCGCGACGGCAATGCCGAGATTGGCGAACAGCGCGCCATAGAGCACGATATTGCCGCGCAGCGCCGCGACGATGCCATTTGGTCTGTCCGTCGCCATCGGGTCTCCTATCCCATCGTACGTGTAACGTCGCAGGGCAGTGGCGCGATCCGCGGGCGCGGCGAGTTTCGCGCCGAGGCTCGACGATTGTCGTGCCCGACACGCGATGATAGCGTCCCCGGCGGATGTCACGCCCGGGGAGAGGATGCGATGGTCCGTGCAGCAACATTGTTCCGATCCGTGATCGGGCTGGGCCTGGCCGCCATTGCCGGTGCGGGCGGCGGTGTGATCGCGCAGGACGCGCGCCCGGCCGGCGAATGTCCCGACCGGCTGGGCGAGAATTCGGCCTTGCTCTGCTCATGCCCGGCGGCAGCCGGCACCGCGGGTCAGGTCTGGGGATCGCAGGTCTATACCGACGATTCGAACATCTGCCGCGCGGCGGTGCATGCCGGCGCGATCGACGTGGACGGCGGCTTGGTCTCGGTCGTCGCGGACCATGGGCGGCAGGCTTATTCGGGTTCGCTGCGGCACGGCGTCGCCAGCGAGAATTGGGGACGCTGGCAGCGCAGCATCATATTCCGCCCGGTCGGCAACACGGCCAACACCGCCGCCGACGAGCCCGATTTCGCGCCCGGCGACGGCGGCCCGCAGAGCTGCCCCGACACCGCCGGCAGCATCGACGTCGCGCTGCGCTGCGTCTGCGATGCGGTCGCCGTCGCGGGCACGCAAGCGATCTGGGGCAGCAATCCCTACACCACCGACTCGGCCGTCTGCCGCGCCGCCCGCCATGCCGGCGTGATCGGCCGGCGCGGCGGACCGGTGACGGTCAGAATACTGCCCGGCCGGTCATCCTATCGTGGCTCGACCCGCCATGGCGTCGCGACCAGCAACTGGGGCAGCTATGGCAGCAGCTTCACCGTCGAGCGCTGAGCGGACGCTTTAGGCGCTTGCCTCCCGGCCAGCCGCTCCCCACTTGGGGCAGGCCCCCCGACTCACCCTTGCCTCGCGCGAACAAATCTGGAACAGAAGCCTTCATGCTGACCCATATTTCCGTGCGCGGCGCGCGCGAGCACAACCTCAAGGGCGTGGACGTCGAGATCCCGCGCGACACGCTGACGGTGATCACCGGGCTGTCGGGCAGCGGCAAGTCGAGCCTCGCCTTCGACACGATCTATGCCGAGGGCCAGCGGCGCTACGTCGAATCGCTGTCGGCCTATGCCCGCCAGTTCCTCGAACTGATGCAGAAGCCTGATGTCGAGCATATCGACGGCCTCAGCCCGGCGATCTCGATCGAGCAGAAGACCACCAGCCGCAATCCGCGCTCGACCGTCGCCACCGTCACCGAGATCTACGATTATATGCGCCTGCTGTGGGCGCGCGTCGGCATTCCCTACAGCCCGGCCACCGGCCTGCCGATCGCCGCGCAGACCGTCAGCCAGATGGTCGATCGCGTGATGACCCTGCCCGAGGGCACGCGTTTCTATCTGCTCGCGCCGGCGGTGCGCGGGCGCAAGGGCGAGTATCGCAAGGAATTGCTCGAATGGCAGAAGGCGGGCTTCACCCGCGTCCGCATCGATGGCGAGTTCCACGACATCGAATCGGCGCCGGCGATCGACAAGAAGTTCAAGCACGACATCGAGGTGGTGGTCGACCGTATCGTCGTGCGCGAAGGCATCGAGACCCGCCTCGCCGACAGCTTCGAAACCGCACTGAAGCTCGCCGAAGGGCTGGCTTATGTCGACCTCGCAGACGCGACGGTCCTCCCTCTCCCCTCCGGGGAGAGGGTCGGGGAGAGGGGCACTTCAGAAAACGCTGGAGCTGCCGGAGACTCCCCCTCTCCCAACCCTCTCCCCGGAGGGGAGAGGGCTAAGGGCGGCATGAAAAACACGGGCATCCCCGACAACCGCATCGTCTTCTCCGAAAAATTCGCCTGCCCGGTCTCCGGCTTCACCATCGCCGAGATCGAGCCGCGGCTGTTCAGCTTCAACGCGCCGCAGGGCGCCTGCCCGGCCTGCGACGGGCTCGGCGAGAAACTGCTGTTCGATGAAGATCTCGTCGTCCCCAACCATGCGCTGAGCCTGAAGAAGGGCGCGATCGTGCCATGGGCGAAATCGAACCCACCCAGCCCCTATTACATGCAGGTGCTCGCCAGCCTCGCGCGCGAGTTCGGCTTCTCGCTCGACACGCCGTGGAGCGATCTCCCCGGCGAGGTCCAGCTGATCATCCTCCACGGCACCGCCGGCAAGCCGGTCACGCTCACCTTCAAGGACGGGCGCAAGAGCTATGATGTGCGCAAGCCGTTCGAGGGCGTGATCGGCAATCTCAACCGCCGCATGCTCCAGACCGAATCGGCCTGGATGCGCGAGGAACTCGCCAAATATCAGGCGTCGCACCCGTGCGAGACCTGCGAGGGCGCGCGGCTCAAGCCCGAGGCGCTGGCGGTCAAGGTGGCGATGACGACGATCTCGGACGTCACGCGCATGTCGGTGATCGACGCGCTCGCCTTCTTCTCGACCTTGCTGCCGAAACTCACCGACCAGTCGCGCCAGATCGCCGAGCGCATTCTCAAGGAGATCGTCGAGCGGCTCGGCTTCCTCAACAATGTCGGGCTCGACTATCTGAACCTTGATCGCACCTCGGGCACGCTGTCGGGTGGCGAGAGCCAGCGCATCCGGCTCGCGTCGCAGATCGGCAGCGGTCTCTCGGGTGTGCTCTACGTGCTCGACGAGCCGTCGATCGGCCTTCATCAGCGCGACAACGACATGCTGCTGGCGACGCTCAGACGCCTGCGCGACCTCGGCAACACGGTGCTCGTCGTCGAGCATGACGAGGATGCGATCCGCAGCGCCGATCATATCATCGACATGGGGCCGGGCGCCGGTGTCCATGGCGGCGAGATCGTCGCGCAGGGCAGCCTGCAGGACATTCTCGACACGCCGCGCAGCCTCACCGGCGACTATCTGTCGGGCCGCCGCGAGGTGCCGCTGCCCGCGAAGCGCCGCAAAGGCACCGGCAAGAAGCTGACGGTCCACGGCGCCACGGCCAACAATCTGCAGAACGTCACCGCGTCGATCCCGCTCGGCACCTTCACCTGCATCACCGGCGTCTCGGGATCGGGCAAATCGAGCTTCACCGTCGACACGCTCTACGCGGCGTCGGCGCGCGCGCTCAACGGCGCGCGGATGCTTGCGGGCAAGCATGAGAAGATTACCGGCCTCGAATTTCTCGACAAGGTGATCGACATCGATCAGTCGCCGATCGGCCGCACCCCGCGCTCGAATCCGGCGACTTACACCGGCGCCTTCACCAACATCCGCGACTGGTTCGCCGGCCTGCCCGAGTCGCTCGCGCGCGGCTACAAGCCCGGCCGCTTCAGCTTCAACGTCAAGGGCGGCCGCTGCGAGGCCTGCACCGGCGACGGCCTGATCAAGATCGAGATGCACTTCCTGCCCGACGTCTACGTCACCTGCGACGTCTGCCACGGCGCGCGCTACAATCGCGAGACGCTGGAGGTGAAGTTCAAGGGCCACAGCATCGCCGACGTGCTCGACATGACGGTCGAGGATGCGGTCGAGTTCTTCAAGGCGGTGCCGCCGATCCGCGACCGGATGGCGATGCTCGCCGAGGTCGGCCTCGGTTACGTCAAGGTCGGCCAGCAGGCGACCACGCTGTCGGGCGGCGAGGCGCAGCGGGTCAAGCTCTCGAAGGAACTCAGCCGCCGCGCCACCGGCAACACGCTCTACATCCTCGACGAGCCGACCACCGGCCTCCATTTCGAGGACGTCCGCAAATTGCTCGAAGTGCTCCACGCGCTGGTCGAGCAGGGCAATTCGGTGGTGGTGATCGAACATAATCTCGACGTCATCAAGACCGCCGACTGGATCATCGACCTCGGCCCCGAAGGCGGGGTGAAAGGCGGCGAGATCGTCGCCGAGGGCACGCCCGAGGATGTGGCGAAGGAACCGCGCAGCTTCACCGGGCACTATCTGGCGCCGTTGCTGACACGCGCGACGAAGGTGGCGCCGGCGCTCAAGGCGGTCAAGAAGCCGAAGCGCGCGGCGAAGGCAGTGCAGCTGACGCTGGAGGATGAAGCGGCGGAGTGAACGAGGGGAGGGGCACGCAAACGTCTGGGACCTACATACCCAACCCCCACCCGTCATCCCCGCGCAGGCGGGGACCCAGCCGTCCACCCAACGGATACCGCAGGTCGCGCGCAGAGCGTCACTGGGCAAGCGCGCCGCAACCCCCGACCCCCCGTCCGCTGTGGCCGACCATGTTGACCGGAACGCCTTCACCGCTGACCCCACCTTCGGTATGAGGAGCGAAGCTGCCCGACCCATGCCGCGGATCAGAACGCAGGCACATGGCGATCGTCGATCAGCCCGGAGCAAGCCGATGAAGGACGATCATTTCGACGCGATCATGCATGGCTTGCAGGATGGCTTGGCGTGGGCGCGTGGCGAGCAGGCTCCAGGATCGCGCGTCCACCACATCACGGTCGCCGACCCGCATTCGAAGGACACGGTTCGCGACGCGTCGAACAACGAGGATCGCCCGCGCCGCCTGCTCTTCGTCTGCTCGCAGAACCGCCTGCGCAGCCCGACGGCGGAGGCGATCTGTCAAAGCGTACCCGGCATCGAAGCGATGTCGGCCGGCACCAACAACGACGCCGAACAACCGCTGACTGGCGACCTGATCGAATGGGCCGACGTGGTGATCGCGATGGAGCGTGCGCATCGCAACCGGATCAACGGCAAGTTCCGCGCCCAGTTGAAGGGCAAGCCTCTGCTCGTCCTCGGGATTCCGGATGTTTATGATTATATGCAGCCGGAACTGGTCGATCTCCTGAAGGTTCGGCTGCATCGCTGGCTTGGCTGACCGCCGGATCGCGCTTACACGACGGCAGCCACCATGGAGGCTGCGCTGAAATTTTGAAACCGCCCGCGAAGGGGATGTTTAAAGTTATATTTGATTTATGTGCCTCAGAAATATATATTCATCAATAATAGCATATTCACGGCATCGATCATGCTGTAACCATTCGAGTTGCTATAGAGGCTCATTCGCTTCGTCGCACGAGCCGGAACCGATGCCCTTCGGCCCGGGCCACCACCCGCTGCCGTACTTGCTCGAACAGCCTTTCTGGAATCGCACCGTAGAGCGGCGCGTCGCTACCCGGCGCCGGCCGGATATCCGGACCCGGCCAGAGAAACCGGTTCATCTCGGTCGTTATGATCCAGCTCCGATCTGAATCGAGGCGCAGGTGACGCTTGACCGCCGCCGGCATCTCTACGGCGTCCTGATGGCGCGAAGGCGCGCTGTGCGTGATCGGCACAACCAGCAACTCGGTGCCGCCTTCCACCTGCCGATGCGCGACCACGACGACGACAGGCCGATCCTTCAAGCCTTCTTCCTGCCCTCGCTCGGCCTCGTGCGACCAGAGATAGGCGTAGCAGATCACATCGCCTGGTTCAGGAATCGTCCATGAGGGCGTTGAGCGCTTTGGACCCGTCGGAGGCTTCGGCTTTGCGGATGGCGTCGAGCGTTTCGTCATCGAGGTCCTCCGTCCGGATTACCTGGCGATCCCTGCGTTTGAGCCGCTCATATTCCTTGAGCGAGATCATCACGATGCGTGTCGTGCCGTGCCGCTGAATACCGACCGGTCGCTGCATCGCCTCGTCCGTGTAATAACCGAAGCGGCTTGCCACTTCCTTCGCGGGAACGGCGAACAACGAATCTGACACAGCGACGCTCCTCCGTGTGTAAGACTGGGATCCATAGGCTGGATAAGCCAGAAAAGCAAGATTATCCGGCATTCACGCCAAGTCAATCAGGCCGTGACCCAAATCACTGCGGCGCCCGCCACATCATGCCAAGAAGGCCTTCTCACCCCTCCGACTCGGGAGCATCCGATGAGCGACACCGACAGGACTCATAGCAGCGCGATCGAACTTGATGAGCGCGCGCTCGACGAGATCAGCGGCGGCATGCCGGCCAGCCTCAAGGCGCCGACCGCGCAGAAGGTACAGTGGAGCGACGGCAATATCACCGGCATGGACGACTGGGAAAAGCACAACGTCTAGGTCGACCAAATCATATTGTCATTTCGGTGGAATTGCGCATCGACCGAAGTCCGGCCCGCGTGTGAGGCACCGAGACGGCGCAGGTTCTGCAGCTCGTAATAGGGCCAATATCCCGGATAGCATATTTGCTGTTCCCCGGCGAAAGCCGGGGCCCAGGAGTCACACGCTCCGAGTGCGCGACTCCTGGGCCCCGGCTTTCGCCGGGGAACAGAATAGTCTCGAACTCTCGCCGGGACTTTTGCGTCGGCTAATACAGCCCTTCCCAAGTCATTCGACCGTCACCGGATTGCATCGTCAATCGCAGCCCGTGCGATCAAGCCAGAGCGACCTGCGATCCGATCGACGTGCGAGCGATAACGCGCTCGACACGCGCGGCCACCACGCCAACCGCTTCGGGCCGCTGATAGGCCCGCAGCGCGCCGAGCCGCGTGCAGATCGAGCAGGCGCATCGCGTCACCCGCGACGGCGCCGTCGCCGCCGTCAATCGCACCCGCTCGCTCTGGCATGAGCCCTTGGCTCCCATGATCGTCCTCATCGTCTCGATTGTCGCCCGGTTCCGCGACGCCGAATCCGGTGTCGCGGATCCTCCGCCGCTATGGCGATGGCGGCTTTGCGGCAGATGTCGCAGCGCCGCAGTGTCTCCCGTCACACCCTGGCGAACGACACGGTATGCGGCGGCGATTGCCTGCCGATCGAACCAGCGTCACACAGGCGCGTTACCTCACCGAACACCGCCGTCCCGGCGGGTTCGCGCTTCAGGAGTTACCCGCATGAGCATCTTCGGAAAGATCAAGGACGCTATCTTCGGTCACAAGCCGGCGGCGCCCGCGCCCCAAGCCGCCCCGGCGCCGCAGGCGGCGCCCGTCGCGCCGGTGCCCGCGCCCGTCGCCGCGCAGCCGGCGCCCGCACCGGTCCCGGCCGCGCCGGTCGACGTCGAGGCCGTGCTCGCCCAGATCTCGGCGTCGAAAGGCAGTCCGCAGCTCAACTACAAGACGTCGATCGTCGATCTGATGAAGCTGCTCGGCCTCGATTCGAGCCTCGACAACCGCAAGGAACTCGCCACCGAACTCGGCTATACCGGCGCCAAGGACGGTTCGGCCGAGATGAACATCTGGCTGCACAAGGCGGTGATGCAGGAACTGGCGAAAAATGGCGGCAAGGTGCCGGCCGCACTCACCGATTGACGCCAACAAGCGGGCGGGCATCCACTGGCAGGGATGCCCGTCCGCCGGCCAGCCAGACCCGCGACCCATTCGGATCGGCGGGCAGCGCGCGCTGCGCCGGTCTCGCGACGTCGAGGACGACGTCGCGAGTTTCGTTGACCCGGAGCGTGATCGCTCCCCGGTCGAAAGCTGATCGCCAGGCGGCCGCCGCTGTTCGGCACCGCTGACGCCCACCGTTTCGCAGCATCGGGGTCGCCGCGCAGTGCCGCCCGTCACATCGCCATCATCGCAACGGTCGCCCACCGATTCCGAACAGGCGCACAAAAAAATGCAGCCTGTGACCATTTCCACAACGGTATCGTAACGAACGGCTATAGCTGCAGCATCACCAATATGAAGGGAGTGGATAGCATGACGCACGACAGCAAGCAGGCCGAAGTCGCCGCCCAGCCGGTCGAAATCGAAGAAACGAAGCTCGACGATATTTCGGGTGGCCCGATCTATATGAAGGTCGGCGACATCAAGGGCAGTGTCCAGGCGACCGGGGACGGCAGCGTCCTGCCGGCGCCGACGCTGCCGGGTGCGGTCTTTCACGGCTGACACGGACGTGTGAGTCTTCAGCCCTCTCCCGCGAAGGCGAGAGAGGGCTGAAGTCGTTCATCATAGCGCCTCCCCAGCGGTCACTGCGAAATCCGCCTGCGGGCAACAGGCCCGGAGCGTGCCGAGCTTGACGCAGATCGAGCAATTGCAACACTTCGGCGCCGCCGCGAGCGTGAAATGGACTCGCTCGCAATGGCATGATCCGTCGCTCGACCCAGTGTCTCTTTTTGGCACAGCAATATTGCCTGCACGAAGATCGTAAACATCGCAAATCCCTACCGCAGGTTAATCAATCGCAAAGCAGTTTCTGACAGACTCGGGCTCATGCCCACGCTCCACACCGCGCCGGTCGCCGGCGGATCCGCTCCTTCATCCGTCTCCGCGCATGCGGCAGCGCCCACAGTGCCCGATCTGGTCGCGCGCGCGATCGGCGAATCGCCCGGTGCGATCGCGCTGACCGCGGCCTGCGGCGGGCTGTCTTTTGCCGCGCTCGACAGCCAAGCCGGCCAGCTCGCCGCCTGCCTGCGCGCGCTCGGCGTCGGTCCGGACGCGCTGGTCGGCATCTGCCTCGATCGCTCGTTCGACCAGATCGTCTCGGTGCTCGCGGTGTGGCGGGCAGGGGCCGCCTATCTGCCGCTCGATCCCGCCTGGCCCGACCAGCGCCTGAGCGGCCTGCTCGGCGACGCCGGCTGCGCCGCCCTGATCTGCAGCGCCGACACGGTCGACCGCCTCGGCCAGCCCGAACTGCCGCGCATCATCGTCGATCGCGATCGCGAGGCGATCGCCCGCTTCCCCGTCCAGCCGCCATCGCCCGTTCCGGCCGAACGGCTGGCCTATGTCATCTACACCTCGGGTTCCACCGGCGCGCCCAAGGGCGTCGAGATCACCCATGGCAATCTCGCCAACCTCGTCGCCTGGCACAATGTGGCCTTCGGGGTCGGCGCCGCCGATCGTGGTGCGCATCTCGCCGGCCTCGGCTTCGACGCCGCGGTCTGGGAGATCTGGCCCTATCTGAGCGTCGGCGCGACGGTGTCGCTCGTGCCCGATCCCGCGCGGACGTCGGGCGCGCTGCTGCGCGACTGGCTGCTCGAAACCGGCGTCACCATCGCGTTCGCGCCGACCGCGCTCGCCGAGCAGCTGATCGCCGCCGACTGGCCGGCGGACACGAGATTGCGCGTCCTGCTGACCGGCGCCGACACGCTCCACAAGCATCCGCCGGCGGGCCTGCCGTTCGCGCTGGTCAACAATTACGGTCCGACCGAATGCACCGTGGTCGCGACGTCGGGCATCGTCGGCCTGCTGGCGGACGAAAGCGGGCTGCCCGCGATCGGCCGTCCGATCGGCAACACGCAGATCCACATCCTCGGCGCCGACGGCGCGCCCGTCGCGGCCGGCGAAACCGGCGAGATCAGCATCGGCGGCGCCAGCGTCGGCCGCGGCTATCGCGGCCGTCCCGATCTCACCGCCGAACGCTTCGTGCCCGATCCCTTTTCGGGCGTGCCCGGCGCGCGGCTCTATCGCACCGGCGATCTCGCCAGCCTGCGCACCGACGGGCAGATCGCCTTCCACGGCCGCGCCGACGACCAGGTCAAGATCCGCGGCCACCGTATCGAACCCGGCGAGGTCGCCAGGGCGCTCGGCGGGCATGAAGCGGTCGCGACCAGCGCGATCGTCGCGCGCGCCGACGATCGCGGCGAACCGCAGCTCGTCGCCTATATCGTCTTCGCCGATGGCCGGTCGGCCGGCGCCGAGGAAATTCGCGCCCATCTCGCCGATCGCCTGCCCGAATATATGGTCCCCGGCGCGTTCGCGCGGCTCGACGCGCTGCCGCTGACCGCCAACGGCAAGGTCGACTTCAAGGCGCTGCCCGCGCCCGACGCCGGCAATGCGCTCGCCGATTCGGGCTTCGCCGCGCCGACCACGCCGGCCGAGGAACGGCTGGCCGAAATCCTCGCCGAGGTGATGGGCCGCGGCCGTGTCGGCATCGACGATAATTTCTTCCTGCTCGGCGGCCATTCGCTGCTCGGCACGCAGCTGGTGCTGCGCGCGAACGAGGCGTTCGGCGTCGATCTCACTTTGCGCCATCTGTTCCAGGCACCGACCGTGCGGCAGCTGGCGGTGCTGATCGAGGATCTCGTGATGCAGATGATCGAGGCGATGAGCGACGACGAAGCGCAGTTGCGCGCAGCCGGCTGAGGGAAACATCATGGCGACATCTGCGGGGGGCATGGCCGACATCTCCCATGATCCGGGCCTGAGCCTGTTCCAGTTGCTCGATCCGGCGGTTCACGCCGATCCCTATCCCTTCTATCGCCGCCTGCGCGAGCAATCGCCGGTCCACTGGGACCCGTTCATGCACACCTGGGTGGTCACCCGCTATGAGGATGTGCTGACGGTGCTGCAGACCTTCTCGGCCGATCGCACGCCCAATCCGGCGCAGATGGCCGCGCTCGGCATGCCCGGTCTCGGGCCGATCGCCGACGTGATGGCGCGGCAGATGCTGTTCCTCGACGCGCCCTCGCACACCCGCCTGCGCAAGCTCTGCTCCAGCGCCTTCACGCCGCGCCGCGTCGAGAAGATGGAGGAGCAGATCCAGGCGATCGCCGACCGGCTGATCGACGACGTCGCAGCGAGCGGCCGGATGGACGTGATCGCCGATTTCGCCGAGCCGTTCCCGGCGATCGTCACCGCCGGGCTGCTGGGGGTGCCGCTCGACGATCATCGCCAGCTCAAGGCCTGGTCGGCCGATTTCGCCGAGATGCTCGGCAATTTCCAGCACAATCCCGAGCGCGTCGGCAAGGTGATGAAGAGCGTCGAGGGTATGACCGCCTATTTCCGCGCCGCGATCCGCGACCAGCAGGATGCGCCGCGCGACGGGCTGATCGGATCGCTGATGCTCGCCGAAGTCGACGGCCAGCGGCTGAGCGAGGACGAGGTCATCGCCAACACCATCGTCACGATGGTCGGCGGGCAGGAGACCACCACCAACCTGATCGGCAGCGGCCTGCTGACCCTGATCCGCCAGCCCGAGCGACTCGCGCAGCTGCGCGACGATCCCGAGCTGATCAGGCCGGCGATCGAGGAATTGCTGCGCTTCGAATCGCCCAGCCAGCATACCGCGCGCATCGCGCCGGCCGACACGATGATCGGCGGCCGGATGATCCCGAAGGGCGCGGCGGTGATGGCGGTGATGGCGGCGGGCAATCGCGATCCCGATCGCTTCCCCGATCCCGACCGGCTCGATCTCGAACGGACCGACAACCGCCATCTCGCCTTCGGCTGGTCGGCGCATTTCTGCTTCGGCGCGCCGCTCGCGCGGATGGAGGGCCGCATCGCCTTCACCACCTTGCTGCGCCGTCTGACCGATTTCGCGATCGACGCCGACCGGCTCGAATGGCGGACCAACTCCGGGTTGCGCGGCCTCAAGGCGCTGCCGATCCGCTTTCGCGAAAGCGCCGCCGCATGACCGTCCAGCAGCCGGTGATGTCCGACGCCAAGCGCGCGCTGATGGCGCGGATGATGCGTGGCGCGGCGGGCGCGCGGCCGTCGCAGGTCGCCGCGATCGGCCGCCGGCCGGCCGATGCGATCGTGCCGCTGTCGGCGGCGCAGCGGCAGGTCTGGCTGCACGCGACGATGGCGCCAGACGTCCCGCTCTACAATGAATCGATCACGATCCATCGCCTCGGCCGCTACGATCATGATGCGATGGCGGCGAGCCTGCACGAGATATTGCGCCGCCACGAAATCTGGCGGACGAGCTTCGCGCTCGACGGCGCCGAGCCCGTCCAGATCGTCCATCCGCAGGTCCCGCTCGACCTCCCGCTCGACGACGTCAGCCATCTGCCGTACGAAGAGCGCGATGCCGCCGCGCTGCTGCTCGGCACCGCCGACGCCCACCGCCCGATCGATCTCGAAACCGCGCCGCTGCTGCGCGCGCGGATCGTCAAGCTGGCTGACGAGGAGCATCGCCTCTATCTGACCCTGCACCACATCATCTTCGATGGCGTCGCGATCTATCGCGTGATCGTGCCCGAACTCGCCGCGCTCTATGCCGCTTTCTCCGCCGGCCAGCCCACACCTTTGCCCGAGCCCGAGATCGGCTATGCCGATTATGCGGTCTGGCAGCAGACCTATCTCGAAAGCGCCGCGATCCAGGGCCAGATCGACTATTGGCGCCGCACGCTCGCCGACGCCGCGCCCAAGCTCGAACTGGTCGGCGATCGCCCGCGCCCGGCGGTGCAGACCCATGCCGGATCGATGGAGAATTTCCTGATCCCGCTCGACCTGACCGAGGCGCTCAAGGATTTCAGCCGCAGGCGCGGCGTGACGATGTACATGACCTTGCTCGCCGGCTTCAAGGCGATGCTCCACCGCTACAGCGGCGAGGAGGACATCGTCGTCGGCGGCGTCACCGACCTGCGTCGCCGCCCCGAGCTCGAACGCGTCGTCGGCTATTTCCTTAACACTCTGTCGCTGCGCTCGCGCCCGGCCGGCGACATGAAGTTCGACCTCTATCTCGAACAGGTTCGCGACATGATGCTGGGCGCGCTCGGCGCCAGCGAAGTGCCGTTCGACGAGGTCGTCCGCGCGCTCGACGTCCGCCGGACCCCCGGCACGCATCCCCTGTTCAACATCCTGTTCTCGGTCGAGCCGCCGGTCGATCCCTTTCCCGACGGCTGGGACCTCACCCAGATGGACGTCGTCGTCGGCGGCGCCAAATTCGATCTCTATCTCGAACTCGACGAACGTCCCGAGGGCATGGTCGGGCGCTTCCTCTACAGCACCGAATTGTTCGATCCCGCGACGATCCGACGGATGATCGGCCATTGGCTGGTGCTGCTCGAAGGCGTGATCGCCGATCCGCAGGCGCGCATCGCCGATCTGCCGCTGCTGACGCCGGGCGAGGCGACGCAGATCGCGGTGTGGAACCAGACCGCCCGCGCCCTGCCGGTGCTGACGGTGCCGGCGGCGATCGCCGCGCAGGCACGAGCGACGCCGGCGGCACCGGCGATTGCCTATGAGGATCGCAGCTGGAGCTATGCCGAACTCGACGGTCATGCCGATCGCATCGCCGCGCGGCTGGCGGCGGCGGGCATCGGCCGCGGCGCGCTCGTCGCCGTCCATCTCGGCCGCTCGCCGGAGATGGTCGCGGGTCTGATCGGCATATTGCGCGCCGGTGCCGCCTATCTCCCGCTCGACCCCCATTTCCCGCGCGCGCGGCTCGACCAGATCGTCGAGGATGCCGGACCCGACGCGCTGCTGACCGACGCCGCGCTGAACAATTCGCTGCCGCTCGACGTGCCGGTGCTGCTGGTCGACGACGATACCGCGCCGCCCAGTTCCGGGGAGGCGCCTGCGATCGCCGGCCACGACCTCGCTTATGTGCTCTACACCTCGGGTTCGACCGGCCGGCCCAAGGGCGTCGAGATCGAGCATGATGCGCTGACCAATCTGCTTGCGACGATGGCCGACGCGCCGGGCTTCACCGCGCAGGACAGGCTGCTCGCGGTCACGACCCTGTCATTCGATATCGCCGCGCTCGAAATCTTTCTGCCATTGATCACCGGCGGCCGACTGATCCTCGCGCCTGCCGACGTCGCGCGCGACCCGACCGCGCTCGCCGCCTTGATCGCCACCGCCCGCCCCACCGTGATGCAGGCGACTCCGGCGACCTGGCGCGCCTTGATCGAGGCGGGCTGGCAGGGCGATCATGACTTGAAGATATTGTGCGGCGGCGAGGCGCTGCCGCGTCCGCTCGCCGACCAGCTCGTCGCACGCGCGGGCAGCCTGTGGAACATGTATGGCCCGACCGAGACGACGATCTGGTCGACGATCGCGCAGGTCACGCTGGAGGACGGCCCGGTCGCGATCGGGCGCCCGATCGGCAATACCGGCTGCTATGTGCTCGACGCCAATGGCCGGCTCGTGCCGCCGGGTGCGATCGGCGAACTGTTCATCGGCGGCGGCGGCCTCGCGCGCGGCTATCGCAACCGCCCCGATCTCACCGCCGAGCGCTTCGGCGACAAGCCGTTCGCGCCGGGCCTGCGGCTCTACCGCACCGGCGATCTCGCCCGCCAGCGCGCCGACGGCACCTTGTTCTGTCTCGGCCGCACCGACAATGACGAGAAGATCCGCGGCTTCCGCGTCGCGGTCGAGGAGATCGAAGGCGCACTCGGCCGGCACGACGCGATCGCCGCTGCCGCCGTGCGCAGCTGGCCCGATGCCTCGGGCGAACGCGCGCTCGTCGCTTATCTCGTCGCCGCCGGCCCCGGCCAGCTCGCGCCCGCCGAGCTGCGCCGCCATCTCGAGGCGATTCTGCCCGACTATATGATCCCGTCGCGATACGTGTACCTCGCGACGCTGCCGATGACCCTGAACGGCAAGATCGATCGCAAGGCGCTGCCCGAACCCGCGGGCATGGTTGCGCCCGCCCTGTTCGTGCCGCCCGCCACCGAGGACGAGCACAGGCTCGCCGGCTTGTGGCGCGAGGTGCTCGGCGTCGATGCGATCGGCCGCACCGACAGCTTCTTCGATCTCGGCGGCCATTCGCTGCTCGTTGCCCGGCTGCTGCGCCGGGTGGAGGCCGAATTCGGCTGCCGGATGAACATGGCCGCCTTCTTCCGCGCGCACCGGCTCGATGCGATGGCGGCGGCGCTCGGGACCGGCCGGCCGCTCGATCTCGAAGACGTCGTGCCGCTCCAGCCCAACGGTTGGCGTCCGCCGGTCTTGTGGATCGAGGCCGGTCCCACCTTCGTGCCTTTGTCGGAGGCGCTCGGCACCGACCAGCCGTTCCTCGGCGTCTCGCTCAACCGGCTGCTCGAACGCGAGAATGGCGGCGATTTCGCCTTCACCGATTTCGCCGCCCATGTCGTGTCGCTGATCCGCGAGATCCGGCCGCGCGGTCCCTATTATATTGCCGGCTGGTGCACGTCGGGCATCCTCGCCTTCGCGGTCGCCAGCCAGCTGATCGCGGCGGGCGAGGAGGTGCCGCTGCTGATGCTCGCGCACGCGATCAATCCCACCGAATTCGAACGGATCGGCAAGACCCGGCTGCGCCTGAGCAAGCTGCATTTCCACGTGCGCCAGCTGGTCGCCAAAGGGACGGCGGAGGCGATCGGTTATTTGCGCGCCCGCACGATGGGCCTGCTCGAGGATCTCGGTCTCGCGCGAGCCCGCACCGCCGTGGGCACGCAGGGCGCCTTGCGCTCGGCGCTCGACCGCGCCGCCTATCGCTACCGTCCCGAAGCCTATGACGGCGACGTCGCCCTGTTCGAGCCGGCGGAACGGCCGCACATCCTCGACGCGCGCCGCGGCTGGTCCGGTCTCGTCCGCGGCCGTTTCCAGGCCTTTCAGATTCCGGGCGGCCACAGCACGATGCTCGAAACGCCGCATGTCGACCATCTGGCCTCGCGCATCCGCGACGTCCTGCTCGACGCGCAGGCGCGGCATGGCGAGGCCGAGCGCGAAGCCCGCCGCGTCGCCTGAGGCTGCGGCGGTGCTCGACGCCTGGCTGTTCGATCTCGACCCGCCGGCGGCCGCGCTGTCGCGCCTGCACGATCTGCTCGACGATGCCGAGCGGGTTCACGCCGCCCGCTTCCGTTTCGCCGAACATCGCCGCCGCTTCGTCGCCCGCCGCGGCCAGCTCCGCATCCTGCTGGGCGAACGGCTGGGCCGCGACCCGGCCCGCATCGGCTTCACCCACAACGCCTATGGCAAGCCCGAAGTCGAAGATGGCGGCACGCTCCGCTTCAGCGCATCGCATTCGGCCGACCTCGGCCTCTGCATCGTTTCCGACGGCATCGAACTCGGCTGCGATGTCGAACGGCGCAATCCGCGCCTTGCGGACCCCGAAACCGCCGAACGGCTGTTCGCCCGCGGCGAGAGCGCGGCGTTGCGCGCCTTGCCGCCGGCGTTCTGGCTCGAAGCCTTCTTCAACTGCTGGACGCGCAAGGAAGCCTATGTGAAGGCGCTGGGCCTCGGCCTGTCGCTGCCGCTCGACGGGTTCGAGGTCTCGGTCGCGCCCGACGCGCCCGCGGCGTTGCTGTCGTCGGCGCCGGGCTGGTCGATCCACGCCTTCACGCCCGCATCGGGCTACCAGGCCGCGCTCGTCGCGGCAGGCGAGACGGCACGGGACGGTATCGTCCTGCACCGGTTGGACCTGCACCGGTTGGACCTGCCGCGCGCGGTCCTGCGCGGAACGGCCTGAGCGCCGGCGCGCTCAGGACACCGCGTTGTCGGCCTTGATCGCCTTGCAAAGCGCGATCAACTCCTTCGCCGTATCCGGATCATGGCGATCCATCGCGCCGCCGGCGGCGTCCTTCAACGCCGCAGTCACCGAATGGACCTGCCCCGCATCGATCGCGCTCGACTGGAAGAGGCCGCGCACGACTGCGCGGATTGCAAGTTCGGCCGCCGTCTCCATGAATATTCTCCTCGAATTTCAGCGCACCTCCAATACACCCGCGCCGCGTGAAGCGTGAGTCCCGAACGCCGGATCGGCGGTCACGCGCGGGCAAAAAATGGCGTCCAACCCCTTGATCCCGGCCGATCCTTTCCTAGCTTGGCTTGTGCCGGGCGCCGTCCGGGCCCGGCTGGACATCGAGAGCGCCGGCTCTCCTCCGGCGCTTCTCATGCCCAAATTGCTTCATCGGGAGAATTTGGAAATGAGAAACGATTTTGACTTTACGCCCTACCGGCGATCCACCGTCGGCTTCGATCGGCTGTTCGACCTGCTCGAAACCGGCGCGCGCGCCGATGGTGCCGATGGCTATCCACCGTTCGACATCGCGAAACAGGGTGAGGACAGCTACACCATCACACTTGCGGTGGCCGGCTTCCGCCCCGAAGAGATCGAGATCGTCGCGCAGCAGAATCTGCTCAGCGTCACCGGCAGGAAGGCCGAGGACAAGGAGAGCCGCGACTATCTGCATCGCGGAATCGCGGTTCGTCCCTTCGAGCGCCGCTTCCAGCTCGCCGACTTCGTCGAGGTCCGCTCGGCCAGTTTCGACAATGGGCTGCTCGGCATCGCGCTCCAGCGCGTCGTGCCCGAAGCGATGAAGCCGCGGAAGATCGAGATCGGCGACGCGACGACCGGCAGCCGGATCGAAGCGCCGCAGGCCGAGGATCGCCAAGCAGCCTGATCGACAACCAAAAGCGCGGCACACGGGCGCGTCGCCTCGCGGCGGCGCGGCCGGTGGGTCGTGTGCCCGGCCTGCCGGAAAGGAGGTAAATATGGCTGTTCGGAGCATCATCCCGCGTCCGCTCATCAGGCCGATGAGTGCGTCACTGGGAGCGCATCGGCGGAGGGCAGCGCAATGACCGGGAGCGATCTCGATTTCTACCGCCGCCGCCTGATCGAGGAGGAAGCCAGGGCCGCGGAATCGCCATGCCCGTCGACCAGGGCTGCGCATGTCCGGCTGGCGCTGCTGTATCGCCGGAAGCTGCAGGCCGCCGAAGCGGGTGCCGGCGACGAAACATCGCCGATACCGCTTCAACCGGTCATCTGAGCGAATCGTTCGCAACCGCGACCCTGAAGGCATGCGGGGCCGGTTTCCGGCCCCGCAATTTTGTCTCGGGCGGCTAGGATTTCGCGGCTGCCCAAAATGCCGGCACCGGCGTGAAGGGCGCCTATGACGTGCTCGTGAGCATGGGCATCATCGCGGTGTTCATTCCGTTCGTGCTGATGTTTGCCGCCGTCATCCGCCTTCAGCGCGAACCGGCGGGGTCCGAAGTGTCGCGGCTGCCCGGTGGCCGGCCGGTCTCGATCCTGCTCGCCTGCATCGGCCTCGCCACCACCCTGTTCGCGATCGCCCTCGCCATGCTTCCCGCGCCCGACGAAGCCAATAAGCCGCTCGCGGTGATCAAGATCGTCGGCATGACGGTGGCGCTGCTCGGCGCGGGCGCGACGGTCTACATCCTGTCGCGAAGGCGCGCGGCACGGGCTGACGCGCTGGCGTTGATGTAATTCCTTCCCGTTCGCAGGGAGAATCCGTCACGCCGCGAATTCCCACTCCGCCCGGACATCCTCATCCGCCTCGCCCTCGCTCCGCGCCACCCACTCCACCGCCCATCGCTCCCGATCGAGCCGCCCCAACGCCCAGACCGCAGCCCCACGCACCACCGGTGCCGGATCGTCGAGCAACGCCGACACCCGCCCCACCAGCGCCGCGCCGCCGCTATTCCCCGCCGCGATCAGGCAATTGCGCATCATCCGGTCGCGCCCGATCCGCTTGATCGGCGAGCCCGCGAACACCTGCCGGAACCCGGCATCGTCGAGCGCCAGCAGGTCCTCAAGCGCCGGCGCGGCGAGTTCGGCGCGGGCGGCGAAGGCGATGTTCGCGGCCGCGCGGTCGGCGAACTTGTTCCACGGGCACACCGCCAGGCAATCGTCGCAGCCATAGATGCGGTTGCCGATCGCGGCGCGGAATTCGCGCGCGATCGGCCCCTTGTTCTCGATCGTCAGATAGGAAATGCAGCGCCGTGCATCGAGCCGGTAGGGGGCCGGGAAGGCGTCGGTCGGGCAGGCGCGCTGGCAGGCGTCGCACGATCCGCAGCGGTCGGGCGCCGGCGGATCGGGCGCCAGCTCCAGCGTCGTCATGATCGCGCCGAGGAACAGCCAGCTGCCATGGCCGCGGCTGACGAGATTGGTGTGCTTGCCCTGCCAGCCGAGCCCGGCCGCCGCGCCATAGGGCTTCTCCATCACCGGCGCGGTATCGACGAACACCTTGACGTCGCCGCCGGCCGCCGCGACCAGCCAGCGCGCGAGTTGCTTGAGCGCGCGCTTGACCGTGTCGTGATAGTCGACGCCCTGCGCATAGGTCGAGATCCGCCCGATCGCGCCCTCGCCGGCCAGTCGCAGCGGATCGGCGGCGGGCGCATAGCTCATGCCCAGCATCACCACCGATTTCACCTCGGGCCACAGATCGGCCGCACCGCCGCGCTGCCCCGCGCGCGCCGCCATCCAGTCCATCGATCCATGCGCGCCTTCGGTCAGCCACGCTTCGAGCCGCGCCCGCGCCTCCGGGATTGCGTCTGCCCCGGTGATTCCGCAATCGGCAAAGCCGATCGCACGCGCCTCGGCTTTCAGCCGCGCCGTTAATGCGTTGTTTGACCTGTCATGCGAAGACGCTACCACGCACCGCGCACTATCAGACCGCAGGCCGCCGCAATATATGTCGTTCGTCATCGAAGCTCATGGTCTGGTCAAAAATTTCGGCAATGCCCGCGCGGTCGACGGCGTCGACATCGCCGTGCCGCGCGGCAGCATCTATGGCGTGCTCGGCCCCAACGGCGCCGGCAAGACCACGACCTTGCGGATGCTGCTGGGCATCATCGATCCCGACGAGGGCAAACGCACTTTGCTCGGCAGCGCAAGCCCGCGCGACCAGAGCGATCGCGTCGGCTATCTGCCCGAGGAGCGCGGGCTCTATCCGGCGATGACGGCGCGCGAGGCGATCGCGTTCATGGGCGCGCTGCGCGGCATGAAGCTGAAGCCGGCGCGCGTGCGCGCGCTCGAACTGCTCGAGGCCGCCGATCTCGGTTACGCCGCCGAGCGCAAGATCCGGCAATTGTCGAAGGGCATGGCGCAGCTCGTGCAACTGCTCGGCTCGATCGTCCACAGCCCCGAACTGATCGTGCTCGACGAGCCCTTTTCGGGCCTCGACCCGGTCAACCAGGAACGGCTCGAGGCGCTGATCCACGGCGAGCGCGCACGCGGCGCGACCATTCTCTTCTCCACCCATGTGATGGCGCATGCCGAGCGGCTGTGCGATCGGATCGCGGTGATCGCCGGCGGCCGCCGCCGCTTCGAGGGCACCGTCGACGAGGCGCGCGCGATCCTGCCGATGCAGGCCTATTACGAACCGCGCGGCGACGATCCCGGCGTCGCGGCGCTGCTGCCCGCCGACGCCAGACCGCAAGGCCCCGGCTTTCGTTTCACCGTGCCCGACGGCGGGATCGAGGCGCTGCTCGCGCGCCTGATCGCCGAGGGCCATGGCATATCGGCGCTGCTGCTCGATCGCCCGCGCCTGCACGATGCGTTCGTCGCGATCGTCCGCCGCACCGGCGGCGGCGATACCGGCGACGTCGTCCAGGAGGAACCGCAGGCGGCATGAAGCGGATCGTTCGACAGACTTTGGTGATCGCGCGGCGTGACTTCGTCGCGACCGTGTTCACGCCCACCTTCCTGATCTTCCTGCTCGCGCCGCTGCTGATGCTGAGCTTCAGCGTCATCGGCGGACTCGGCGCGGCCAAGGTCGCCGGCGGCAGCGAGCAGAAGTTGCGCATCGTCGCGCTGGCGCCGGCCGGTGACGGCGCCGCGCTGGCGGCCGCCGACGCCCGGCTGCGCACGATGTTCAGCGTCTCGGCGGCCCCGCCGAAGCTCGACGTCCGGACCGCCGGCGCCGATCCGCAGCGCCAGGCGCGCGCGCTGTTTTCCGCCGGGGATGTCGAGGCCGAAGCGGTGATGTTCGGCCCGCTCGCCACGCCCATCATTCTGCACGGCACGCAAGGCCGGCGCTCCGCTTTCTATCTCGCGCAGCTTGCCGAGCAGGCGCTGCGCGACCGCAAGGGCGGCATCACCGCGCCGCTCTCGGCCGCCACGATCGAGCCGGTCACCCGCACCGAATCGACCGGCTCGGGCCGGCAGACGTCGGGCCTTGCCGCCGTCTTCGCGATCTTCTTCCTGACGCTGCTGCTCGCCGGCCAGACCGTCGGCATGCTCGCCGAGGAGAAGAGCAACAAGGTGATCGAGATCCTCGCCGCGGCGGTGCCGCTCGAGGCGGTGTTCATGGGCAAGCTGGTCGGCATGTTCGGCGTCGCGCTGACCTTCATCGCCTTTTGGGCGACCCTGCTCAGCCAGGCCGCGAATTTCGTGCCGCCCGGCATGATGGCGCTGGCCGAACTGCAGCCGGCGCTCGGCCTCGGCACCTTCGCCTTGCTGTTCGGGCTCTATTTCGCGATGGCCTTCCTGCTGCTGGGCGCGGTGTTCCTCGGCGTCGGCGCGCAGGCCTCGACGATGCGCGAGATCCAGATGATGTCGCTGCCGATCTCGATCTTCCAGGTTGCGATGTTCGGCCTGTCCGCCGCCGCCGCCGGCACGCCGGGATCGCCGATCGCGACCTTCGCCGAGATCTTCCCCTTCAGCAGTCCGTTCGCGATGTCGGCGCGCGCCGCGACCGACGCCGCCCTGTGGCCGCATCTGCTGGCACTCGCGTGGCAGGCGCTGTGGGTCGGCATCGTCATCTGGCTGGCGGCGCGCTGGTTCCGCAAGGGCGTGCTCAAATCGGGCGGCAAGAGCGGCTGGAAGGCGTTATTTTCGCGCGGCTGAGGCCGCTGAAACTTTCGTGTCGGATGTTGCGTAATAGAGGGCATGGAGACACACCGCATCATGACCATCTCGCGCCGCGCCCTGATCGGATCGGGCATCGCCGCCGGTGCCGCCGGCCTCGTCGGCAGCGCCGGCTTCTGGGCCCTTGCCGGCAAACCGAAGGAGACGAAGCGCTACGAAGTCTTCTTCAGCGATGCCGAATGGAAAGCGCGCCTCAGCCCCGCGGCCTTCGCCGTCCTGCGCCAGGAATCGACCGAACGGCCCTTTTCGAGCCCGCTCAACGACGAGCATCGCGCCGGCCTGTTCGGCTGCGCCGGCTGCCGGCTGCCGCTGTTTTCCTCGCGGACCAAGTTCGACAGCGGCACCGGCTGGCCGAGCTTCTGGCAGCCGCTGAACAATGCGGTCGGCACCAGCACCGATCATATGCTTGGCTATGCCCGCACCGAAGTCCATTGCCGGCGCTGCGGCGGCCATCTCGGCCACGTCTTCGACGACGGCCCGCAGCCGACCGGCAAGCGCTATTGCATGAACGGCGTGGCGATGATCTTCAAACCGACCAAGGGGTGACTAAACCCTCGCCCGCTTGCGGGAGAGGGACAGGTTCGCGCAGCGAACCAGGGTGAGGGCCTGAAGGGCGAGACCCGCTCAGGCCCTCACCCTCGCCGCCTGCGGCGGTGAGCAGGTCGGGATTGCCCCCGGCAATCCCTAGCCATGCCGGGGGCATGGCTACCTGCTCACCCCTCTCCCGCAAGCGGTAGAGGACAGGTCGAGACTTCACCGCCCCGCCGCCGCCTTGGCCGCCGCGATCGCCTCGCGCCCGCCATGCTTCCCGAACTCCTCGCGCGCGATCGCGCGGTTGTGGACCTCGTCGGGGCCGTCGGCGAACCGCAGCGTCCGAATCCCGGCATAGGCCCTGGCCAGCCCGAAATCCTCCGACACGCCCGCGCCGCCATGCGCCTGCATCGCATCGTCGAGCACCTGCAGCGCCATCCGGGGCGCCGCGACCTTGATCATCGAAATCGCGGTCTGCGCCGCCTTGTTTCCGGCCTTGTCCATCAGGTCGGCCGCTTTCAGGCACAGCAGCCGGCACATCTCGATGTTGATCCGCGCCTCGGCGAGCCTCTGCTCCCACACGCTGTGCTCGGCCAGCGCCTTGCCGAACGCGACGCGCGACAGCAGCCGTGCGGCCATCTTGTCGATCGCCTCCTCGGCCACGCCGATCGTGCGCATGCAATGATGGATCCGCCCTGGCCCCAGCCGCCCCTGCGCGATCTCGAAGCCGCGGCCCTCGCCCAGCAACATATGGTCTGCGGGCACGCGCACGTCTTTGAGTTCGATCTCCATATGGCCGTGCGGCGCATCGTCATAGCCGAACACCGGCAGATGGCGCAGGATCTTCACGCCCGGTGTGTCGAGCGGCATCAGGATCATCGACTGCTGCTGGTGTTTCGCCGCGCCGAAATCGGTCTTGCCCATCACGATCGCGATGCTGCAGCGCGGATCGCCCGCGCCCGACGACCACCATTTGCGGCCGTTGATCACATAATCATCGCCGTCGCGCACGATCGCGGTCTCGACATTGGTCGCGTCGGATGAGGCGACCGCCGGCTCGGTCATCAGGAAGGCCGACCTTATCTCGCCGTCCATCAGCGGCCGCAGCCACCTTTGCTTCTGCGCAAGGCTGCCATAGCGGTGGAACACCTCCATATTGCCGGTGTCGGGCGCGGAGCAGTTGAATATTTCGGACGACCACATGATCCGCCCCATCTCCTCGGCGCACAGCGCATAATCGAGGTTGGAGAGGCCTGGGCCGTCGAATTCGAAACTGTCGTCGACATGGGTCTGGCCCGAATGCGGCGGCATGAACAGGTTCCAGATCCCCGCCGCCTTTGCCTTCGCCTTGAGCTCCTCGATCACGGGCAGCACCTTCCAGCGCCCGCCCTCGGCCTGCTGGGCATGATAATCGGGATCGCGCGGCCGGACCTCGGCCTCGATGAAAGTGCGCACGCGGTCGCGCCAGTGCGACTGGCGCTCGGTGACGTCGAAATCCATGGGTGATTCCTCTCCTTTTCGTAAACGTAAACATAAGCGGCTCCGGCGCGCGGTCAACGATGCCGCGCGGACGTTACGGCAAGGCGGGCCTGTCGCGAGGCGCTTGCCGCGCCGGGATTCGCCGCCATAATCGCCACGAAACCGCGGCCTCGGCCAGCGGTTCGCGGAGGTGATTTTGCTCGACGTCCTCGTCATCGGCAGCGGCTTTTCGGGGCTGGGCATGGCCCATGCGCTCCGCGCGCAGGGCCGCGACGATTTCGAGATCTGGGAACGCGCCGACCGGCTGGGCGGGACCTGGCGCGACAATGACTATCCCGGCTGCGCCTGCGACATCGTCTCGCCGGTTTATAGTTTTTCGTTCGCGCCCAATCCGGACTGGACCCGGCTCTATCCGCCGCAGGCCGAGATTCTCGCCTATCTCGAAAAGGTCGCGGACCGGTTCGACCTGCGCCGCCACATCCGCTTCGGCCGCAACCTCGTCGCGGCGGTGTGGGACGAAGCCGCCCATGCCTGGCATGCGCGCGCCGCCGACGGCAGCACCGCCACCGCCCGCCATCTCGTCTTCGGCACCGGCGGCCTCAGCAACGGCAAGCTGCCCGACATTCCCGGGCGCGACGCTTTTGCCGGCGCGATGTGGCATTCGACCGGCTGGCGGCACGATTACGACCTCAAGGGCAAGAGGATCGCGGTGATCGGGACCGGCGCCAGCGCGGTCCAGTTCGTGCCGCGAATCGCGGCCAGGGTCGCGCAGCTCGATCTGTTCCAGCGCACGCCGCCCTGGGTCGTGCCCAAGCCCGACCGAGCGCTGTCCGATGGCGAGCGCACGCGTTTCCGCCGCTTTCCATGGCTCCAGAAACTGCAGCGCGCCTGGTATTATTGGCTCAACGAGACGCGCGTGCCGGCGCTGGTCCGCCATCCCGACTGGATGGTCCGGTTCGAACGCCTGGCTCGCGACAATATCGCCGCCGCGATCCGCGATCCCGGCCTCCGCGCGAAACTGACGCCGGCCTATCGTCTCGGTTGCAAGCGCATCCTGATCTCGAACGACTATTATCCGGCGCTCGCCCGGCCCAATGTCGCGGTCGTGACCGAGCCGATCGCACGGATCACGTCCGCGGGCATCGTCACCGCCGACGGCGTCGAGCAGGCATATGACGCGATCATCTTCGGCACCGGCTTCGACATCAAGGCCGGCTGGACCGGCATCCGCGTCGTCGGCGAGGGCGGTCGCGTGCTTTCGGAAGACTGGGCGACGGCACCGCAGGCGCTGCACGGCATCTCGGTGGCGGGCTATCCGAATTTCTTCATCACGATGGGGCCGAACACCGGACTCGGCCACAATTCGATGGTCTACATGATCGAAAGCCAGATCGCCCACATCGTCAGCGCAATCCGGCTGGCCGAAGCGCGGGGCGCCGCCGCGGTTGCGCCGAAGCCAGAGGCGCAGCGTGCCTGGGCCGACGATGTCCAGCGGCGGCTCGCCGGCAGCGTCTGGCAGACCGGCGGCTGCGACAGCTGGTACCGCGCCGACGGCGGCCGCAACATCAGCATCTGGCCCGGCCAGACCTTCACTTATCGCAAAGCGACGAAGCACGCGCAGCCGCAGGATTATGACCTCCTGGGGACACGCCCGGCCGATCAGGAGAGAGCCGCATGAGTGACCTGGAGATGTTCCGCGCCGAAACGCGCGCCTGGCTCGAGGCGAATTGCCCGCCCGAGATGCGTCTGGCCGTCAAGGAGGAGACCGATATCTGCTGGGGCGGCCGCAACCCCGTCTTCAAGAACGAAGCCCAGAAACACTGGCTGGACCTGATGGCGGCCAAAGGCTGGACCGTGCCCGAATGGCCAAGGGCCTATGGCGGCGCCGGCCTGTCGCCCGCCGAAGCCAAGATCTTGCGTCAGGAAATGGCGTCGCTCGGCTGCCGCTCGCCGCTGTCGAGCTTCGGCATCTGGATGCTCGGGCCGGCCCTGCTCAAATTCGGCACCGAGCAACAGAAGGTCCATTATCTCAACCCGATCGCGCGCGGCGAAATCCGCTGGTGCCAGGGCTATTCGGAACCGGGGTCGGGTTCCGATCTCGTCTCGCTGCAGACCTTCGGCGAGGACAAGGGCGATCATTGGGTCGTCAACGGCCAGAAGATCTGGACCAGCTATGCCGACAAGGCCGACTGGATCTTCTGCCTCGTCCGCACCGACAAGGCCGACACCTATCGCGGCATCAGCTTCCTGCTGTTCGACATGGCCTCGCCCGGCGTTTCGACCCGGCCGATCCTGCTGATCAGCGGCAGCTCGCCGTTCTGCGAGACCTTCTTCGACGATGTCGCGGTGCCCAAGGATCAGATCGTCGGCGCGGTCAATCGCGGCTGGGACGTCGCCAAATATCTGCTCGGCCACGAGCGCGAGATGATCTCGGGCGCCGGCAACGCACCGCAGCCTTCGCCCGGCATCGAATTCGCCGGGCAGTTCGCCGACGATCCGATGCTGCGCGCCGAAATGGCCCGCTTCGAAGTCGACTCGCTCGCCTTCCGCGCGATGGGCGAGAAATTCCTCGATGAGCTGAAGGCGGGCAGGGCGCATCCGGCCCAGCCCAACATGATGAAATATGCCGGCACCGAACTCAACAAGCGCCGCCACGAACTGGCGATGGCGGCGGGCGGATCGGACTTGCTCGAATGGGACAGCGAAGCCTCGTCGAACGGCCTGCGCCCGCGGGCCTGGCTCAGGACCAAGGGCAATTCGATCGAGGGCGGCACCAGCGAGGTGATGCTCAACGTGATCGCCAAGCGCATCCTCGAACTGCCCTAGCCCTCTCCCCTTAGGGGAGAGGGTTGGGAGAGGGGCAGTTTGGGCCGTTCTTCCAAGTCGGACAAGCAAGGGCCGGGTGGACATGCCCCTCTCCCCAGAGGGGAGAGGGAGATATCAAATGCCACTCTATCACACCGACGACCAGGCGATGCTCAAGGACACCGCCCGCCCGTTCATCGCCGACAGCGCGCCCGTCGCGCAGCTGCGCAAGCTCCGCGACACCGCCGATCCGACCGGCTTCTCGCGCGATCTGTGGAAGCAGTTCGCCGAGATGGGCTTCACCGGCATGCTCGTGCCTGAGGACAAGGGCGGCCTCGGCCTCGGCCATGTCGAGGCCGGGATCGTGCTCGAGGAGATCGGCCGCAACCTCACGCCGTCGCCATTCCTCGCCACCGCCGTCGCCGCCGTCGCGGCGCTGAAGGCTGGCGGCGCGACGCTCGCCGAGATATGGCTGCCGCGGATCGCCACGGGCGATGCGATCGTCGCGCTCGCGATCGACGAGGGCGCCAAGCATCGTCCCGCCGCCACTGCGCTCGCCGCGACCCGCGCCGGCAACGGCTTCAAGCTGACCGGCACCAAGACTTTCGTCGGCCACGGCCATGTCGCCGACATGTTGATCGTCGCCGCGCGCACCGCCGGCGCGCCGGGCGAGGAGGCCGGCATCACCTTGTTCGCGGTGCCCAAAGACGCCGCCGGCCTGTCGGCCGATCCGGTGCGGCTGGTCGATTCGTCGCTGGCGTCGCACCTGAAGTTCGACGGTGTCGAACTCGATGCCGACGCCGTGCTGGGCGAGGTCGACCAGGGCTGGACGGTCCTGCAGGCTTTGCTCGATGGCGGCCGGGCGGGCGCCGCCGCCGAGATGCTCGGCGTCGGCGGCGCGGCGATGGACATGACCGTCGACTATTTGAAGCAGCGCAGGCAGTTCGGCCGGCTGATCGGCGAATTCCAGGCGCTCCAGCACCGCGCCGCGCATCTCTATGCGGAAATGGAGATCGCCCGCGCCGCCGTGCTCAAGGCGCAGCAATGGCTCGACGAGGGCAGCGACCAGGCGGCCTTGATGGTCGCCGTCGCCAAGGCCAAGACCGGCTATGCCGCCGGTCTCGCGGTGCGCGAAGGCGTGCAGATGCACGGCGGTATCGGCATGACCGACGAATATGACATCGGCCTCTACATGAAACGCGACCGCACGCTCGCCGAACTGTTCGGCGACGCGAACTTCCACGCGGAACGCGTGGCAAAGATGCAGGGATTCTAAACCCCTCTCCCCGTTGGGGGAGTTCAGTGCGACTGCCGGGTTCGGAACGCCCCCGGCGTCCCGAAGATCGTGCCGGGGGCACGATCGACCCGGCAGGCGCACTGAACTGGCGGCGCGCAGCACCGGGTGCGAGCGAAGCGAGCACGAAAGCCGACAATCCGGCTGGCTTCGGCGCGGCAGGAAGCAGACAGACCCTCACCCGGCCTCTCCCCCGAGGGGAGAGGAGCAGAAGAAGCAGAAGGAAACCAAATGGATATCGCCAGCCTGTTCAGTCTCGAAGGCCGTGTCGCGCTCGTCACCGGCGGGTCGCGCAACATCGGCAAGTGGATCGCCGAGGGGTTCATCGCCCAGGGCGCGAAGGTCTATATTTCGTCGCGCAAGGCCGATGCCTGCCTCGCCGCCGCCGAGGAACTCGGCCCCGATTGCATCGCGCTGCCGCAGGACGTTTCCACCGTCGAGGGCTGCCGCGCGCTGGCCGCGGCACTCGCCGAGCGCGAGCCGAAGCTCGACATCCTCGTCAACAATGCCGGCATCGCCTGGGCCGAGCCGTTCGACACCTTCCCCGAAAGCGGTTGGGACAAGGTGATGAACGTCAACGTCAAATCGCCCTTCTTCCTCACCCAGGCGCTGCACGGCCTGCTGAAAGCCTCGGGCACGGCGGAGCGCCCGGCCAAGGTGCTCAACATCACCTCGATCGACGGTCTCCGGCCCAATCCGTGGGAGACCTACAGTTACCAGGCTTCGAAGGCGGCGCTGATCCACCTCACCCGGCGGATGGCCGGCCGGCTGGTCAGCGACAACATCATCATGACCTCGCTCGCGCCCGGCGCCTTCCCGTCGACGATGAACAAGGCCGCGCGCGATCATGGCGATGCGGTGGCCAGGCGCATTCCGTCCGGCCGCACCGGCGTGCCCGAGGACATGGCCGCCGCCGCAGTCTATCTCGCCAGCCGCGCCGGCGATTATGTCGTCGGATCGACGCTCACCGTCGATGGCGGCGTCGTCAATGCCAATCTCGACAGCAGCATCGACGCCTGAGGCCTTTTCAAGCGGCCCGAACTCCCGCAACAGGCCGCTCATGATAGATCATGTCGCCATCATCGGCGCGGGCTTTTCGGGCACCTTGCAGGCGGTCAACCTGCTGCGCCACGATGGCCCGCGCGCCACCCTGATCGAGCGCGCGCCGGTCGCGGGCGAGGGTCTCGCTTATGGCGCCGCGCATCCGTCGCACGTGCTCAACGTCCGTGCGTCGAACATGAGCGCCTTTCCCGACGAACCCGATCATTTCGTCCGCTGGCTGGCGGCCAATGGCGTGCCCGATGCCGCCACCGCCTTCGTGCCGCGCATCACCTACGGCGCCTATCTGCGCGAGCTGCTCGATCGCGCGCTGCACGCCGCCGGCGACCGGCTGACCTTGCTGCGCGGCGATGTCGTCGATGTCGAGCGACGCGGCGAAGACCATGTCCGCCTTCTCTTCGCCGATGGCCGGCAGCTGGACGCCGATGCGGCCGTGCTCGCGGTCGGCAATCTGCCGCCGCACGCGCCGCCCGGCTTCGATGCCGCCACGCTGCCGCCCGACCTCTATCGCGGCGATCCATGGGCGCCCGGGCTTGCCGACGGCCTCCGTGCCGACGATGTCGTGCTGGCGGTCGGCACCGGGCTGACGATGATCGACGTGATCCTGCTGCTCGACGCGCGCGGCTTTGCCGGCCGGATCGTCGCGATGTCGCGCCGCGGCCTGCTGCCGCACCGCCACGCGCCGGCCGATCCGTTCCAGCGGATCGAGGACCGGCCCCCGCACACCGCCTCGGCGTTGGTCCGCGCCGTCCGCAACCGCAGCGCCGCGGTCGGCTGGCGCAACGCCGTCGACGAACTCCGTCCGTTCACCCAGATGATGTGGCGCGCCGCGGGCGAGGAGCAGCGCGCACGCTTCCTGCGCCATTTAAGGCCGTGGTGGGATATCCACCGCCACCGCCTCGCCCCGCAGGTCGCCGAACGTCTGGCGGCGATGCGGGCGAGTGGCCAATTGACCGTGATCGCGGGCAAGACGCTGGCCGCGCGCGCGGTCGACGACGGCATCGAACTCGCCTGGCGCCCGCGCGGCGGGGACGCACGCCAGCACCTGGTTTTCCAGCGCGTGATCAACTGCACCGGCCCGCAGGGCGACCTCGCCCGCACCAGCGAACCCTTGCTCCGCCGCCTGATCGACCGCGGCGCGATCCGCCCCGACAGCGCCCGCATCGGCATCGAGGTCGACGCCGAAGCCCAGACCGTCGCCGCCGACGGCAGCCGCAACGACTGGCTGTTCGCGCTCGGCCCGATGACCCGCGGAGCCTTCTGGGAAATCGTCGCCGTCCCCGACATCCGCGCCCAGACCTGGACGCTGGCCCGGCGCCTGTCGAACGCCCACTGGGTGGGCGGCGAGGGGCTGTAGCGAAAACCCTCTACCGCTTGCGGGAGAGGGACAGGCTTGCGAAGCAAGCCAGGGTGAGGGCCTGAGCGGGTCTCGCCCTTCATGCCCTCACCCTCGCCGCCTGCGGCGTCTCTCCCTCTCCCGTAAACGGGCGAGGCTATAATCCCTACCAACCAAGCAGAGAACTATCCGCCCCCCGACAAAAGCTATGTTGGAACCCCCGCCGCGCCTTCCCATTGTCGCCGCATGACCGACTCCGTCCGCCCCGCAAAACCCCGTCGCCGCGCGCCCTCCTTCGGCGTCCAGGTTCTGCTCGGCATGGCCGTCGGCCTGATCCTCGGCCTGATCGCTCGCGCCGGCGGCGCCGATGGCGACACGATCACCGTCCTCGGCGAAGCGCTCCACACCACCGGCCAGATTTTCGTGCAATTGCTCAAGGCGCTGGTCCCGCCTCTGGTGTTCACCGCGATCGTCGCCTCGATCGCTGCGCTGCGCGACCTCGAACATGCCGCAAAGCTGGTCACGCGCACATTGCTCTGGTTCGCTTTGACCGCGCTGATCGCGGTCACCATCGGCATCGTGCTGGGCCTGCTGATCCAGCCCGGCCTGCGCGCCGGCGTCGATCCCGCCACCGCCGCGCTGCCGTCGTCGAACGGTAGCTGGCTCGATTTCCTCAAGGGCGTGATCCCCGCCAACATCCTCGGCCTCACCGCCTCCACCAAAGTGACCGATGGCGGCGCCACCACCGCGCTGTCGTTCAACGTCCTCCAGATCATCGTCGCCGCGATCGCGATCGGCGCCGCCGCGGTGCGCGTCGGCCCGGCCGGCGAGGCGTTCCTCGCGTTCAACGTCTCGGCGCTGGCGATCTTCCGCCGGCTGCTGCGCTGGGTGATCGCGCTGACGCCGATCGGCACGGCGGCTCTGATCGGCGACGCGATCGTCCGCTATGGCTGGCAGTCGCTCGGTTCGCTCGGCGCGTTCGCCGGCGCGGTCTATGCCGGCCTGCTGCTGGTGCTGCTCGTCGTCTATCCGATCCTGCTCGCCGCCAACGGGCTCAGCCCGCTGCGCTTCTTCGCCTCGGCGTGGCCGGCGATCCAGCTCGGCTTCGTGTCGCGCTCGTCGGTCGGTACCTTGCCGGTGACCGAGGACGTCACCGAGCGCGCGCTCGGCGTCCCGCGCGCCTACACCGCGTTCGCGGTACCGCTGGCCGCCACCACCAAGATGGACGGCTGCGCCGCGATCTACCCGGCGATCGCCGCGATCTTCGTCGCGCAATTCTATGGCGTGCCGCTGCATCTGTCGGATTATGCGCTGATCGTCTTCGTCTCGGTGATCGGCTCGGCCGCAACCGCGGGGCTGACCGGCGCCACGGTGATGCTGACCTTGACGCTGTCGACGCTCGGCCTGCCGCTCGAAGGCGTCGGGCTGCTGCTCGCGATCGATCCGATCCTCGACATGGGCCGCACCGCGGTCAACGTCGCCGGCCAGATGCTGGTGCCGACGCTGGTGGCGAAGCGCGCCGACATTCTCGACCTCGATCGCTTCCACGCCGGTGCCGCGGATTTGCAGCTCGCAACTGCGTGATGAACAGTTTCAGAATCAAAATTGCCATATTGGCAATATAGTCAGGAATCGATCCAGTTCGCTGAAACGAAACTGTCATCGTAAAACCGGAATTGTCGTGAGCCGCGTCGAGGACTCGATGTCCGTCGCAATCCACCCTCATGGAATTTGGACGAGCTCATCACGACCACGAGTCGTGCGCCGTTTTTGTCATCGACTCCACCCTTTATTCTCGCTGCTGTGATCTCTGTCATAGCCGGCGAAAATATCTTCCGATATCCCCCGAACCGAAGTCCGGCTTGGACGAGGGGGCATCGATGGGCAGCTTTTCCAGCGTGGAATTCCCGATCGATCGCGTCGCTTCGTCTTTCCACGAGGACCATGTCTTCACCGAATAATCCGTACCCATCGATGTCGGCATATTGCCGATTCTTGTTATAGTTGCGTAACGGCCGGGACGTAGTCGACCGGCGAAAAGAGGAGCGAATGATATGGCCGAGTTCACCGTCGATCGGAGCACCGGAACGCTGAATTTCACCGAATATTATTCGACATCCGGCACTTTCTTCTTCGAATATGAGCCACCGATCGTCACCTTTAATTCGTTCTGGGACCTTGGTCTCGCCGAGGTGGGCGGTCCGGTCGTCCGTAATTTCGGTGGAGGCGACGATAATCCAAGCACCACGGTCGGTCCGATCAACATCGGCCTCGATCCCACCTCCGCGGTGCGCACCTATTCGCTGGTGTTCGAATCCTTTCCCGACTCGAGCGATGCGATCTCCACCGGCCTTGGCTATTGGGACATCCAGAGCGCGGCCTATCTGGCCACGGCGGTGACGCTCGACGGCAATGAAACCGGCACGCATCCCTTCTACTTCGCCGCCGACGTGCTGATTGGCGGCAGCGCCGGCGACACGCTGCGCGGCCTCACCGGTGACGATTTCCTCGATGGCGGCGCCGGCAACGATCTGCTCGAAGGCGGCGACAGCAACGACGATCTCTACGGCGTCGACGGCAACGATATGCTGGCCGGCGGCGCGGGCAACGATCGGCTTTTCGGTGGCGCCGGCAATGATGCGCTGAACGGCGGTGACGGCAACGACACGCTGACCGGCGGCACCGGCATCGACACGCTGACCGGCGGCGCGGGCAACGACTCCTATGTCGCCGACGGGCAGGACAGCTTTGTCGAAGCCGTCGACGGCGGCACCGACACGATCCTGTCCGCGCTCAATGCGTCGACTCTGGGCCTCAATTTCGAGAATCTCACCCGCACTGGCAATGCCAGCTTCCGTGGCTACGGCAATGCCGCGGCCAATATCATCACCGGCGGCGGCGGCACCGACATTCTCGATGGCGGCGTCGGCAACGACACGCTGAACGGCGGTGCCGGCAACGACACTTTGATCGGCGGACTCGGGGCCGATGCGCTCAAGGGTGGCGACGGCTCCGATACGGCGAGCTACGAGGCTGCGGCCACCGCGATCTCGGTCAATCTGCTGACCGGCGTCACCGCGGGCAATGCGGCCGCCGGCGACACGTTCGCCAGCGTCGAGAATGTGAAGGGCACCAGCTTCAACGACCTGATTCGCGGCGATGCCGCAGCCAACACGATCACCGGCAATGGCGGCAATGACGACATCCGCGGCGGCGCCGGCAACGACGTGCTGCTGGGCGGCGCCGGCAACGACCGCGTGATCGGCGAGGCCGGCAACGACAGGCTGAGCGGCGGCGATGGCGACGACATCTTCTATCTCGGCGGCGGCGGCGGGCGCGACACCGTCACCGATTTCGTCGCGGGTGCCGGCTCGGGCGACGTGCTGCGCATCGGCCCCGGCCTCGCCTTCGAGAGCTTCGAGGCGGTGATGGCGGTTGCCAGCCAGTCCGGCGCCAACACCATCATCCGCTTCGACGCCAACACGTCGGTGACGCTGCTCAACGTGACGGCGGCCAGCCTCGAGGCGAACGACTTCCTGTTCGCCTGAACGAGCGGCTACCAGGAACCGAATGCGCGCCGGGCAGCCCGGCGGTGGCGTAACGCACGCATATGGTCAGAATTTTCGGGACGAACGAACACCAGCAACCAACCCTCTGAAGATGACAGGAGAGCGAGATGGCTTCCATCGACGGCATCGACATATCGATCGATCGCGATACCGGCGCATTTGATCTGAAGATAGACTATGGACTCGCCTCGGATTTTTATTTCGATTATAGTGAAGATCCTGAGGGAGTTCTCGTTGAACCGTTCGAGTCTTCCTGGTTCGTGCACTATCTCGAGACGGGCGGAACCGTCGATCGGTCCTTCAGCGGCGGTGATAATCGCGCATATTCGTCGACCGGCGTCATCCACCTCGGGCTCGATCCGACGCCGACAGTGCGCAGCTATACGCTCGATATTCAGGCTGACGATCCTTCGGGCGATCAATTCTCGCTGGATTGGGCGGTCCAGAACGCAGCCTATGTCACGACATCCGTGACGCTGGATGGCAGGGAAGGCTACACGTTCACCTATTATAATTATGACACCGGCATGGATGTCACGGTTTTTGATTATTACTCCGGCATGGATGTGCTGATCGGTGGCAGCGCCGACGACACGCTGCGCGGCCTCAGCGGTAATGATGTCCTTGATGGCGGTGCCGGCAGCGACCGGCTCGAAGGCGGCGCAGGCGACGATCTGCTGGTCGGCGCCGTTGGCAACGACATGCTGTTCGGTGGCGACGGCGTCGATGACCTCGATGGCGGCGCCGGCAGCGACCAGCTCGAAGGCGGCGCGGGCAGCGATCTGCTGTTCGGCGCCGACGGCAACGACATGCTGAATGGCGGCGACGGCAGCGACGTGCTGAACGGCGATGCCGGCGTCGATACGCTGAACGGCGGTGACGGCAACGACACGCTGAACGGTGGCGCCGGCATCGATACGCTGATGGGCGGTGCCGGCAACGACTCTTACGTCGCCGACCTGCAGGACGGCATCGTCGAGACCGCCGACGGCGGCATCGACACGATCCTGTCCGCGCTCAGCGTCACGACGCTGAGCCTCAATGTCGAGAACCTCACCCGCACCGGCAATGCCAGCTTCCGCGGTTACGGCAATGCCGCGGCCAACACGCTGACCGGCGGCGGCGGAATCGATATCCTCGATGGCGGCGCCGGCAACGACATCCTCAACGGCGGCGCCGGCAACGATACGCTGATCGGCGGACTCGGTGCCGATACGCTCAACGGCGGCGCCGGCATCGACATCGTCAGCTACGAAGCCGCGACCACGGCGATCTCGGTGAACCTGCTGACGGGCGTCACGTCGGGCGCAGCCGCCTCGGGCGACAGCTTCTCGGGCGTCGAGATCGTCAAGGGCAGCGCTTTCGGCGACCTGATCCGCGGCGATGCCGCGGCCAACACGATCTACGGCAATGGCGGCACTGACGATCTGCGCGGCGGCGCCGGCAATGACGTGCTGTACGGCGGTGCGGGGGCCGACCGGATGATCGGCGAAGCGGGCAACGATCGACTGAGCGGCGGCGACGGCGACGACATCTTCTATCTCGGCGGCGGCGGCGGCCGCGACACCGTCACCGATTTCGTCGCGGGTGCCGGCTCGGGCGACGTGCTGCGCATCGGCCCCGGCCTCGCCTTCGAGAGCTTCGAGGCGGTGATGGCGGTCGCCAGCCAGTCCGGTGCCAACACCATCATCCGCTTCGACGCCGACACGTCGGTGACGCTGCTCAACGTGACGGCGGCCAGCCTCGAGGCGAACGACTTCCTGTTCGCCTGAATGACGGGGCGGCAGCCGCGGGGGCGGCCGCCGCCCGCGGCTCCAGGGCACCGTCACCCGCGCCGCCGATGCGCGCCGGACGCTTCGGCGCAGAGCCGCCTGAACCTCGATCGGCGGCGGCCAGCCGCCATCGTCCGCTATGCCCGCTCTTCGCCGGTCCATGCCGTCTGGCGGCGGTGCACGACGTCGCTTCAGCCATGGTAACCGAAATTATCTTATGCCATAAACGGCAGACCGGAACCGCCGCGGCGGCCCCATGTCGATGCCGAACATGGCCGGCTCAAGACGAGGAGAGCGCGAAATGCCCCAGGCCGCCACGATCGAAGCCAGTATCGACCAAACCGGTATCGACCAGACCAGCATCGACGAAGCCGTCGCCAATCCGGCGACCTATGCCGACCCCGCACTCTTCCACCCTTTGTTCGCCCGCCTCCGCCGCGACGAACCCGTGCGCTGGACCACCCCGTCCACGACCCGCCCGTTCTGGCTGCTCAGCAAACATGCCGACATCGTCGAGATCAGCCGCCAGCCGCAGAAATTCCTCAGCGGCCCGCGCCTCGAACTGCAGACGATCGCGCAGGAAGATGCGATCCGCGCGGCGACCGGCGGCGACAAGATCCATCGCTCGATGCTCGACATGGACGGCGCCGAGCACAAGGCGCATCGCGGCATGACCCAGAGCTGGTTCATGCCCGCCAATCTCAGGAAGCTCGAAGCCGGCATCGCCGAACAGGCCCGCCTGCGCGTCGACAGCCTTGCTGCCGCCGGTGACGGTCCGGTCGATTTCATTCAGCTGGTGTCGGAGATCTTCCCGCTCCAGGTGATCCTGATGATCCTCGGCCTGCCGCCCGAAGAGGCGCCTCATCTGCTCAAGCTGACGCACGACTTCACCCGCCGCGAGACCGCCGCCGTGCCGCCGGGCACCAGCCGCGACGACATCCTCGTCAACGCCACCCACGCGATCTTCGACTATTTCGGCAAGATCTATGATGACCGGCTGAAGGACCCGCGCGAGCATGTCGCCTCGGTCATCGCCCATGCCCGGATCGACGGCCAGCCGGTCGCGCGCTTCGAGGCGATGTCCTATTATCTGCTGCTCGGCCTTGCCGGGCACGACACCACCAACGGCACGATCGCCGGCGGCATCCTCGCATTGATCGAAAATCCCGCCGAACTGGCGAAGCTCAGGGCCGATCCCGACCTGATCAAGCCGGCGATCGACGAATTCCTGCGCTGGGAAACCGTCACCAAGACCTTCATGCGCACCGCCGCCGAGGATTATGTCCTGCGCGGCCGGACCATCCGCGCCGGCGACGCCCTGCTGCTCAGCTATAATTCGGGCAATTTCGATGAGGAGGCGTTCGGCGATCCGTTCACCTTCCGCGTCGATCGCACGCCCAATCCCCATCTCACCTTCGGGCACGGCGCGCACAAATGCCTCGGCATGCACCTTGCGCGGATGGAAATGGAGGCGCTGTTCCGCGAACTGCTCGGCCGGCTCGACTCGATCGAACTGGCCGAACCGCCGGCGCGGCCGCCGTCGATCGTGACCGCGTCGATCATGGAACGGCTGATGGTGCGCTGCCGGGTGCGGGCGGGGTAAGGCAAAGGCGGCCCCGTCGATGCGGTCTTGCCGCCGACTTCGGGATATCAGGCGGCGAGAGATTGCGTTATTGTCGCCGCATGGCGCGCGATCGCAAGCTCCTCGTCCTCGTCTCGCTGTCGGTCGTGACGACGATCGCCTCGATCATCTTCGCCTGGTGGCTGCTCGCTTACCATCGCGACAGCCTGCCGAGCCATGCGGGCGGACGATTTTCGACCGGCGAGACCGATACCGTGATCCGCACGCCCGAACAGGCGGAGGCGTGGCGCATCGCCCACGGCCAGGGACGCTCGCCGACGCCCGAAGAGCAGCGCAAGGCGCATGAGGAACTCTGCAGGACGTCGCCGCCGATCGATCTCTGCCGCTGAGCCGGCGCCGGACGCATCGCGTGTCGTCCGGCACGAAGCCGGCTATGCCGCCGCGATGTCCCGCTTCTCACCCCTCGAAGCTGATCGTCACGCTCGCGGCCGATCGCTCCGCCTCGCCATGATGCACCGCCTCGATATTATTGCCGTCGGGATCGAGCACGAACGCCGCATAATAGCCGGGATGGTAGGGCCGTTCGCCCGGCGCGCCATTGTCGGTGCCGCCATGGTCCAGCGCGGCGGCGTGGAACGCGTCGACCACCGACCGATCCGCCGCCTGGAAGGCGAGATGATGCCGCCCGGTCAGCCTCCCCTGTGCGGCCTTGCTGTCCGACGACGAAACGAACAGCTCGTCCGCCCAGAAATAATCGTCCGCCGCCCCGCCGATCGGCACCCCCAGCACGGCGAACACCGCGTCGTAGAAGCGTCGGCTGGCGGACAGGTCGTTCACGACGAGCTGGATATGATCGATCAGCCGGCCGCGATGCAATTGCTGCGTTTCCATGCCAATATCCTCATTGTTCGATCGGTGCGAACCGCGCTCGGCGCATCTTGTTCCCGCTGGCGCCATGTGCCCGGATCCTGCTGATCCCCGATCGGGTCAGGATGCGCCTTTTCGGGGACAAAATCCGAACGCGAGTCCGTTGGGCGCGGTGAGTCCGGTGATCGTCCGGACGGTTTCGCCCTGCGCGTCGATCACGCTGATATGATCGTCCTCGACATTGGCGACATAGATCAGCCCGTCGGGGCCGCGCCTGACGATGATCGGCGTCTTGCCGGTCGCCGCGAACCGCGCCGGCCCGCCGTCCGGAGGGAAGATCGCCACGCCGCCATCGGCGAGCGAGGGCGCGGCGATCATGCCGTCGGGCCATTGCTCGAGATAGACGAACTGTCCGGGGCGCGGCGCAGGAAGCCGGCGGATGATCGCCAGGTCGGCCGGGCGCAGTTCCAGTATCTCACCCCGCGCGCTGGCGAGCACCATGCCGCCGGACGTGACGAACAGGCCGCGGATCGGCGATCCGGGATATTGGCGCGCGAGCACGCGCCCGTCGCGGGCGTCGATCCGGCTCGCGCCGGCCGCCCCGGCGAAGCTGAAGATCGACGCGCCATCCTGCGAAAATATGAAATTATGTGTCGCGGCGGGCAGCGGAAAGCGGCGCAGCAGATGGTGGGAGACGCGGTCGAACACCAGCATCGTGTCGCCGCCCACCTCGGCGTTGACGAACAGTTCGTCCGAACCGCCGGGCCGCAGCTTGACGCCATGCGGTCCGCGCACATCGGCCGGCAGTACGAAGTCTCCCGATCGCGCGCCGGTGATCAGGTCGATCTCGACGACGCGATCGCCGGGCGTGCCGATCCGGCTGTCATAATCGGCGATGCCGAACTGCGAGACATAGGCCAGCCGCCGGTCAGGCGAGACCGCCACCTCATGCGGCCGCTCGCCGATCGTCACGCGTTTCACCACCTCGCCCTGCGAATCGACGATGGCGAGCGTTCCGGCCGTTTCCTCCACCGAGAGCAGACAGGATTGCGCCGTGCGCCCGCCGCCGCCGGGCGTGGCGCAGCCGGCCAGGGCAAGCGCGAGGCCGGTGAGGACAAGAAGCCGCGCGTTCATGCCGCGCCGCGCGTGGCGCGATCGCCGTCCCTTTGCGGATCCGGACCGAACGGCAGTCAACCACGCAGCACATGCCATGCCATCCCCCGGCATTGATTCATCCCGCATTATTAGCGCGATTGCGGAAGGAGAGGCACGTCCATATTTGATCCACCGGGCGCGTTGCCCCTGGGCCTCGATGCGAAAGGGAGATGGCCATGCCAGACCTGCTCAACCGCGATCTCGACTATCATTCCGGCACTCTGCGCATGAATGGCTATGTCGCGATCGCCGCCGAAGGTCCGCCGAAGCGGCCGGGCATCCTGATCGTCCACGATGCCTTCGGCCTCGACTGGCATTGCATGGGCACAGCCGACCGGCTGGCCGGCGAGGGCTACGCCGCCCTCGCCGTCGATCTCTGGGGCGATCGCCGTCAATTCACCGAGCCGGCGGCGGTGATGGGCACGATCACCGATCTCGTCGGCGATCGCGCGACCTGGATGGGGCGTATGGAGGCGGCGCGCCAGGCGCTGATCGCCTTGCCCGGCGTCGACGCGACCAGGATCGCCGCGATCGGCTATTGCTGGGGCGGCTCGACCGTCCTCGAATTCGCGCGGTCCGGCCATGATGTCCGCGGCGTCGTCAGCTTCCACGGCGGCCTCGACTTCGTCGGGGCGGCGTGGGACAAAGCGACGGTCAAGGCCAGGCTGCTGGTCTGCACCGGCGCCGAGGACCCGCTGGTGCCGTGGACGGCGCTCGACACCTTCCAGGACAATGTCCGCAAGGGGGGCGTGAACTGGGAACTCGATATCTACAGTGGCGCCAGACATTCGTTCACCCGGCCCGACGCCGCCGTGCGGAGCTCGCCGGACCGGGCCGGTTACGATCCCCAGGCCGATCGGCGATCATGGCGCGCGATGCTCGATTTCCTGGGCGAGATTTTCGATCCGCATGAAGCCTGACCACAGCCATCCGACCATGAGACCAGCATGACGACCACCGACTCCAGCATCATCATCTGCCCGCATTGCGCCACGGCCAACCGCGTACCGCCGGCGAAGCGCGCCGCGGGCGGCAAATGCGGCCGGTGCGGATCGATGCTCTTCACGGGCCAGCCTCTGGTCCTGACATCGGCCAACTTCGATGCGCACGCGGCGAAGAGCGACATTCCGCTGCTCGTCGACTTCTGGGCATCGTGGTGCGGCCCCTGCCTGCAGATGGCGCCCGCCTTCGCCGCGGCCGCGGCGCAGCTCGAACCTGCGATGCGGCTCGGCAAGCTCGACACCGAGGCCGAACAGGCGATTGCTGCGCGCTATGCGATCCGCTCGATCCCCACGATCATCCTGTTCTCGAAGGGCCGCGAGGTCGCGCGACAGTCGGGGGCGATGCCGGCGTCGGCGATCGTCGGCTGGGCACGGCAGGCATTCGTTTCGTGATCGAGGTGAGGTCGGCCTGCCTCATTCGAACGCGACCGTCACCCGCCCGAGCAGTTCCAATCCGCGCTGATTCGGGGGCCGCTCCTGGGCCGACCCGGTGAAGGACGCGTCCTGCATATTGGACCAGTCCTCGCTAGGCTTCGCCGCCGTGCGACCTACAGTCTCAATGGCGCTACGGCCTCCCAGATTCACGCTTTCGCTGCCCGGCGGACGTTCGCGCTAAGTGGTCAGCTTACCGATTGGAGATCACTGGGCTTTCCCTTGAGTGGGTGACGGGCTAATCCGTAGCCAATTGATATGGGGCAATGGCGCCGTTTCGTGGCGATCGGAGAGTTCAAGTGGCTAAGAAGGCGGCACCTAGCAAGGCGGATATCGCGGCAGCCGAGGCGGCTATCGCGCTGGTTTCGCGCCAGGTAAAGTTCACCGTCGCAGAGTACCCCATATCCGTTTACGTCACACGCTTCGAGGACGACGAGACGGGGCGGTTTTTCGTCCCTGAGTATCAGCGTAAACTCGCTTGGGGGTCTCACCAGCAATCGGAGTTTATCGAGTCACTCCTCGTCGGGCTGCCGATACCTTTCCTGTTTTTCTATCAGATGCCCGATGGGCGGATGGAAATCGTGGATGGTTCTCAACGAATGAGAGCTATGCGCGCCTTCTTGAAGGAAGATTTGCGCCTTTCAGATCTCGTGCTCCTCCCGGAACTCAATGGATTTTCGTTTAAGGATTTGCCTGAAGATCGGCGTAACAAGATAGAAGATATCACAATTCGAACGATTGTTCTGGACACCGGTACCGATCCATCTACGCGGGCGGAAATGTTCGCGCGCATCAACAAGTCCGGCACGGTCGCGAACGAGGCCGAGATTCGACGAGGTTCACTGCCCGGCGCGGTCACAGAGTTGATCCGTGAACTGGCAGAAAGTGCGGAGTTCGTGGCTGTCACGCCAATGTCGCAGAAAGTTGTCGATCAGCGTGAGCGCGAGGAACTTGTCACCCGTTTCTTTGCTTATCTCGAGGGGTGGGATACTCCAGATGGACGTTTTCCAAACTATCGGGATAGGCCAAAAAAATACCTTTACGACTATCTGAAATCTGCGAATGACGCCGCTGCAGCTGATCCGGAATTGACGGGGAGGATGCGGGCAGAGTTCGGGCGTATGTTGGAGGCGGTGTCACAACTTTTTCCGAATGGGTTTCGTAAAAACGCTACTGCCAATACGATACCTCGGGTCCGTTTCGAAGCTATTGCAACGGGGACCGCATTGGCGCTTCGACAGAAAGTTGACTTAGATGTAACCTTAGATCAAGTCATTGCGCGGATGAGTGAGAAAGGATTCGACGACATCGTCGTTTCCGATGGCGCTAACGTCCGTAGTAAGTTGGAGGGAAGGATTGGCCTAGTTCGGTCGATTCTGGTGAACGAATGACCACGTTGCGATTCGACCTGGAGACGCGCAGGGAAGAATTTGACGCGCATTTTTCTTTGGCGCAAGCTCTTGAAGACAGGATGATTCTGGAGCTCAATGCGCCATTAGGAACTGTGAATTTAACTGTGCGACACATAAATACGATCAAATCGGGCTTGATCATTCATCTTTATAATATCGAAGAAGCGATTATGAGTCAATCGCTTCAGCATTTGGGTGTTGCTCTTGGCTCTGCCGATCCGCGTCGATGGACGGAATATTCCTTGCGGGAATGGCTGCGTGAAACTGTCGTCAGCCGTATTGCCGAGGGAAATGAGGACGGCAGGCTCGAGACCATTTATCGAACTTCTACATCGCTGCTCACGATGCCGACCCTTGGACCGCAGAGGTTGAAAAAGCCTTCGGGCACATGGGACGACAAGGGGGTCGCTACATTTGCAAAGCGAATGAACGTAACCTTCAACATGCCTCCTGAGATGTGGCAACGTATCGCGGCGAGCCCGGCCTATGGTGACAAGACGCCACTGCAGTTTCTCGCTGAGCGACGAAATGCGATCGCGCATGGTAGGCGCTGGTTCGAAGACGGCGCTAGCGATCTCAGACTCGTTGACATTCGGAAAATTGCGGATGTGACGATTGACTACATGGGATACGCAGCGGACGCCTTCCATGCACACATAGAAAATAACGCTCACCTGGTTTCAGTAGCATGACTGATATTCCTAAGATTTCCGCTGTTGACCTCTTCTGCGGCGTAGGCGGCTTGACCTACGGTTTGTCACAAGCCAACATAGACGTTCGGCTTGGGGTGGACATTGATCCTGCCTCACGACATCCGTTCGAAAAGAACAACAACGCGGCATTCCTTCTAGCTGATGTCTCTACGCTTGGGGCAGAGACGATCGCGAATAGTTTTCTGGCTGGAACCACGACACTTCTGGCGGGATGTGCGCCCTGCCAACCGTTCTCCACGTATTCGCAGAAGGCGAAACGGGATGGTGAAGCTCGCCATGATCGTGGAGGTAGAGACGATTGGAAATTGGTTGAGCGCTTCGGCGAACTGATTGAAGAGGTTCAGCCAAGTCTTGTCACTATGGAGAACGTACCGCCATTACTTCGGGCGCCTGTGTATAAGCGGCTTCTAACTAGCCTTAGGGGCTATTGGATCGATGCGCAGGTAGTTGATTGCCAAACGATTGGACTACCTCAAACTCGAAAACGACTTGTCCTAGTCGCTTCGAGGCTCGGACCGATTCAGTTGCCGGAGTTCGAGCGTGAACAAAAAACCGTGCGTTCTACGATCGGCGGACTACCTCCATTGCAAGCCGGGGAAAGGGATGCGAGCGATCGAATCCATCGGGCAAGCGCTCTCAGCGACACGAACTTAAAGCGGATACGCGCCTCAGTTCCAGGGGGAACCTGGCGGGATTGGACGGAAGAGCTCAAGGCAGCGTGCCACATTCGGGACACCGGAGCCACTTACCCGTCCGTCTATGGGCGCATGGAATGGGATCAACCGTCCCCTACGATAACAACACAGTGCTTCGGATATGGCAACGGACGTTTCGGGCATCCGGAGCAAGACCGCGCGATTAGCCTTAGGGAAGCGGCCATGCTTCAAGGGTTCCCTCGAAAGTACTCATTTCTGCCGGACGATGAGCCCGTAAGCTTTGCTACATTGGGTCGCCTGATCGGAAACGCAGTTCCCGTCACACTAGGGGCGGTGATTGGCGAAGTGTTGGTCGATCACGTGTCCATGCAATGAATAGCTATTGGCGGGACGCTGAAAAATGCGCCCACGGCGTGGCGATGGGTTCCTGTGCCAGTCACTCAATACCGAAATTCGGTGCCCTCGTCTCTAAATGGCCGCGATGTCGACAGGGGCACCCCACCAGCGCCACGACGTGCGATTCCCGGGGCGACCACCGCCCAAACGCCATTCCCCGTCACTTCGCCACCCATCCTCGGCAAAATCAAACCGTATCCGCACTCACGCCCCAATCAGCAGTTTGCCCCCGATCTGCGGTGGCCGCCCCCTAAATTGCCACGACACCTGACGCAGCTCCCGCGACAGGCCGAACCCGGCGGCTATTCGCCGAGCTGGACGCACCCGTTGACGTGATAACTCTCCACCGTCCGGCACGCGATCATCCCCAGCCCGGTTTCGCGCGGGCGGCCTGCAGATATTGGGCCAGCTCCGCGCGTGTCGGCCCGACATGCCATTCGGCATAATAGAGCCGCTCGCCTCCCGGCCGCTCGCCGGGTCCATAGGCGGCGACGCTGTCTTTTGCCCGCGGTGGCACCGTGGCGGCGCGGGCAGCTTGCCGATGTCCGCCGCCGCAAACACGTCCTTACTCACGATTACACACACACACACTCTCTCTCTCTCTCTCTCTCTCTCTCTCTCTCTCTCTCTCTCTCTCTCTCTCAGCAGCGGCGATGCGGGCGCGGGAGGCGGAGTCTGCGACTCCAGGTAGTCGCGGGGCGTCACCGCCCGCCGCCTTCTTCTCGCGCTCGACGCGGATTTGCGGAGTTCGCTTCGCCGGGACCTGCGCTGGGGGATCGGCACCAGCCGGAACGATTTCAGCTCGGGTCCCAGCTTACGCGTCAGCGTCGTCGCCAACGTTAATAGCCCGATGACCACCGGGCCATGCACCATCGGCGCCAGCAGCAACGCGCCGCGCGGCGCGCGACGCCGGTCCGGCAATGATCGGGAATATGCCAAACGCATGATCGTCGGCTTAGAGCGTCGTGCCGAGGCGCAGGAACCGGACTTCGGCAAAGCGATGCGGCAATGGATATCTGGCGTCCGTCGCGTCCAATCCCGCCGCCGCGCCGCGCCGACTGTGAGGGGACACGTGACTTTAGAGTCGGCGTGAGGGCGGGATAGGGCGGCATTGGGCGGGACAGTGTGGGACGGAATGGCGGTTTTGCGCGGGTCTCGGGGGTGCTCTCCAAAAATCGGCGGATCGGGGCGTTGTCTAGAGTCGGGGGCGATTTAGACAGTGCTCGGACAGGTTGAATTAGAATCGGGGCGATTGGGGCGTGACCCTCTTAGAGGGCGCTTAGTGGCGGATTACCGCCGTTTGAGGGGCTGATGATCGGGCGGCGATGGCCGCGGGCGCCTGCGGGAAGTGGGACTCGGGTGGTCCCAGTTCGGGCGGTGGGGTCCCAGTTCCGGAAAGTGGCGGATTTCTGCGGGTCTGCGGGGGAGAGTGGGTATCATGCCCGACCTCGGCGGCGGCGGGGAAGTGGGACCCCTTTGCGGGGTGGGACGTACCGCCAATGTCCATCGGCGCCGGTGCGGACGAAGATGTATTCGTGCTCCGGCTGCTCGCCGATCCGGGCGGTCTGATCGTGGCCGGTCAAATGCTGGCCATCGAACGGGCCGCCGCGGCAGAAGCCTGAGAAGGCCATGTCAGTAGGACAGGAAATCCATCTCGGCGTCCGACATGGCGTCGCAGACCTCGGCGTCGGCGCCGGCGCCGAGCTGGTTGAGTCTTTGCCAGACGGCTGCGAGGTCGCCGCCGCGCGGCCAGGCGCGATCCTGGGCGGCGCCTTTGGCGAGGCGGCCGATGGCGTCGTCGCGGCCTTTCTGGGCGAGCAGCCAATCGGCGAAGCTGGGCTTGGCGGGTGGGCGATAGCGGGCGGCGTTGGGGGACGGGTGCGCCATGGGGGCTTCTCCTTTCGGGCGATCGTCGAGCGCGGCTTCGTCGACCCGGAAATAGCGGGCCAGCGTCTCTCGTTCTTCGTCGCGGAGGCGGCGGGGCGATCCGGTGCGGATGTAGCGGCCGAGATAGTCGGGCCTGCGGCCGATCAGGCGCGACAGCGACGAACAATCCTCACCGTGCCGCTTGATCAGGGCAGCCAGCACGCCGCGGGCGGGAGGAAGGGCGAAGGCGACTCGATGTTCCATGCCATGCATTGGAACAAATAAGGAACGATTTGGCAAGAGGAGTCTTGCGGGTTCAGTCCAGCCGTGCCGAATCGGAGCAGTGGACCGTGCCGAGGGACCTGGCATTCGTGCTGTCGACGATGCGGACATCGGTCGTTGCGTCCGTCGCCTTCGTCTCGTTCAGAACGAGGCAGACATATTCGGCATAGCCATAGCGGCGGGTGCCATCGTCATCGACGGCGATCGTCCATTCGACCGGCGCCGCTGGATCGACGGCGACATCCTTGATCGCCTTCTCGGCGCGCAGGGCGGTCAGGGCGGCGGCGCCGTTATCGGCGTAACGCGGCGCGGTGGCGACGGGTGCGGCAGCGACCTGGTCAATCGGTCCGTCGCTGCAGGCGGCCAAGGCGAAGGCGACGGTGGCAGCGAATATCCCGAGCTTCATGTGCAGGATCCTCATCAGGTGCGCCGGATGACGCCGGCCACGCGGCCTATCACGAACATCTCGCCATCGTGAGCCGTTTCCTCGCGGACATGCGGGTTGTCGCCCATGAGTTTGAACGAGCCGTCCGGCATGGCGCGGACGCGCTTGATCGTGCCGAGACCGCCATAGGCCAGCGCCCAGATGCCGTCCTGGCGGTCGATATGGCGGAGCGAGCGGTCGATCAGGACGATGTCGCGGTCGTTGATCGTCGGATACATCGAGTCGCCGACCGGCTTGGCGATGGTCAGGAAATTCGCCGGCGCGTCCGTCAGCGCCCTGACCCAGTCCACGGGGATCCAGCGATCGACGGCCTGCACAGCCCCTTCGTCGAGAAATGTAAGACCCATGCCCAGCGCCAGGTCGATTTCCTCCACCTTGATCAAGCCGAGCTGGTCGGCGACATCCGACAAATTGGTATGGACGATGGGTGGCGGCTCCGGTGCCGGCGTCGTCGGGAATGGACCGCCCAGAGCGAGCCATTCCGCAGAAACGGACAAAGCCTCGGCGATCGGGAACAGATAGTTCGACGCCGGCTCTTTCGGTCCCTTCCAGTAATCGTTGATGCGCGCGCGAGGGATGCCGCTCGCCTCCGCTAACCGCGTTTGATTCCAGCCTTTTTGCGCCGCCGCATGCTGAAGGCGATCCGAGAAGGCTATTCCGCCATTGCGGACTTGACTGTCCGCACTTGCGGACTTATCCGATGCAGATGCGGACACAATTACAGGCCTGCGGCATGACAACGACGTTTGCGATCCACCCCGAAGACATCAAGGCGGCGATCCGAAAGAGGTTCGGATCGCTCGCGGCGTTCGAACGCACGCGCGGACTGGCCAAGCGATCGGTCACCGATGTGCTGATGGGCAAGACGGCCCGCCCCACCGCGGAGATCGTCGCTGCTGAGCTGGGCCATACCGTCGAAACTCTCTTCCCTGGTGTTTACGAATCCGCAGTTGCGGATGGTAACAACACACATGCACCCGCGCACCGTCTAAATGCGGGGGCTCGCTAGACATGGTCGAGCTGAAGCCCTCGCTCCGCGATCTCAGCCCGATTGCGGCGGACCTGTTCGACGAAGTGCGGTGGCATAGGACCGCGACCCGCGATCTCAGGGATGCTGCGATCGAGCTTTGCGCAATGCTCGACGTGATGTGCGAGCGCAAAGCGGTCCGCCCCGGCTTTCGCGACCTCGTCAAGTCGCAGGCCGACCGTCTGCGCGAAACCATCACGCATGCACGGGAGGCCTGCTGATGGCGACGGCTCCTGCAAATGACGTGCTCGAAGCGAATGACGTCGAGTCCATCGTCTCGATCCGGGTGACTGATATCGAGCTGGGCGACCGGCTGCGGCCGGTCGATCCGGTCTGGTCGGCGGCGCTGGGCGCGATCATGGCGCGCGAGGGCCAGCGGACGCCGATCGAAGTGTGCCGGCTGCCCGGCCGGCCGCACTGGACGCTGGTCACCGGCGGTCACCGGCTGGAAGGCGCGCGCGCCGAGGGCATCGAGTATCTGAAGGCGATCATCGTCAGTTCGGATCGCGCCGACCGGCGCATGCGCGAAGTCTCGGAAAATCTGTGGCGCAAGGCGCTCGATCCGATGGATCGCGCCGCCTTCATCGCCGAAATTCATAGCCTTCTGAAGGCGAAATGCGGCGTCGATACCGAAGCGTCGGCGCAGCAGATCGCGGCGAACGCGCGCTGGCAGAAGACGCTGGCGCTCGATGCCGCCGATGCGTCGGCAACGATTGCCGACGCATATGGCCTGGACGCCAAGGTGGGCGAGCAGCTCGGCCTTTCGGAGCGCACGGTGCGCAACGACCTGCTGCTGTACCGGCGCATTTCGCCGTCGCTGATCGAGCAGCTCCGCGCCGATCGTCATCCTGTTGCCAACAACGCGACCCAGCTGCGCGCGCTCGCCAAGCTCGATCCGCGCGAGCAGGCCGAGGCGGTCGAATATCTGACGTGGCGGACGCACACAAACGGCGTTGGGCCGGTCAAATCGGTCGCGGAAGCGGTCGCGCTCGTGCGCGACAAGACGCGGCTGGTCAGCTCTCCCGAGGACAAGCGCCTATCGACGTTTGTCGGAACGTTTCAGCGCATGACGCTGAGCGAGCGGCATGGGGCGCTGCAGCAGCTGCCGCTGCCGGCCGGAACCTCGTTTTGGCACGGCCAGCACCGGGCGGAGATGCTCGCCGCGCTCAATGCCGGTTTCGCGGTGCTCACGGGGCTGCTCGATGGCGATCCGACCGACGATGACGCGCTGCTCGATGCGGCCGGCAAGCTGCAGCAGATGCTCCACACCATCCAAGGTGTCGCATGAGCCGGTGGCCCGCCAGTCATGTGTGCGGTCTGTCGCCCATGCAGCACGCGATCCTCGACGCCTATGATCGGGGCCTCAGCGTCTCCGCGATCGCGGCGGAGACCGGGTTCACCCTTCACCAGGTGCGGCGGCAGCTGAAATATTGCGGCGCGGCCGACACCAAGGGGCCGAACCGCGACAATATCGCGTCGGCGTCGGCCGCGCTGCTCGCGGCGATCCGGCAACATCATCCGCATCAGGTGCGGTCATGAACGGCCGGCCGGGCACGCTGCGCGAGGCGCTGGTTTTCTGGGCGGTGATGATCGTCGGGACGGCGGTCGCGGTCTCGCCGTGGATCGTCGCGCTGCGGGTGCTGCCATGAGGATGAGCGTTCGTCCCTCGGCGCGGCAGCTGGCTGCGCGCGACCGTCAGGCGGCGATCAGCCGGTCGGCGTATCGGCGCCAGGCGGCGGTGCTGGCGCCGATGCTCGCGCCGGAATGCGCGGCGAGCGCGTGCGGCGAGCGGGTCGCGCAGCGCGGTCACCTCATGTGCAGGGATCATTGGCTTTCGCTGCCGCTGGAGCTGCGCCTGGTGATCCTGCGCTCGCAGGCGGCGGGGCATGTGCGGTCCTACCAGGACGCCGTCACGGCCGCGGTTGATCTCATCGATAGTGGGAGGTTTGGACTGTGACGCCACGTCAAAAGCAGGCTTTGGACTTCGTAACGGCGTTCATCGCCGAGCGCGGCTTCGGGCCGTCTTACAGCGAAATCCAGGCGGCGATGGGCCTGAAGACACGGAGCCGGGTGGCGGTGCTGCTCGACGCGCTGGTCGAGCAGGGGCGGTTGCGGCGGACCCCGAACCGCGCGCGCGGGATCGAGGTGGTCGGGCTGCACGAGCGGACCATCTCGATGTTCTCGACGACTGCGTTGCGCGAGGAACTGGCGCGGCGGGAGGCTTCGGCCGCGCAGCCTCTAGAAGAGCCGGTCGATTGGCGCGCGAAATGGCAGGCCGATCATGATCGCGCGCTGGCTGTGGCGCTCGATCGCGACGAGATCATCGGCCGCTCGGCGACTCCCCCTCTGCCGGCCTCTCCCCAAGGGGAGAGGGGGCTGTGACCGTCGTGCAGGTGGCAGAGCGGAAGCTGATCCGCGCGTGCGGTAGCGTGCATATCATCACCGAGTGGTGGGACGCCGCCGGCGAGGAATGCCCGCCGGAGCGGGCGGTGTGGCTGCTCGCGGACGATCAAGGCGCGGTGCTGCTGGTCGATTTGCGGGCGTTCACGGCGGAGCAGTTCCAATGACGCCGACCGACCGCATGCGGAAGCATCGCATCGAGATGGCGCGGGCGCTCTGCGACAACATCACGCTGGAAGAGGCGCGCAAGCGGATCGCGATCGAGGCGCGCGCGGAGATCGCGCGGTGCGGTCGCGCGATCGGCGGCGAGGCCAGCGCGGCGGCGCCGGCGTCACCGCGGCGGCCGGCCGCTCATCAGTGGTGGATGGACCTGTGAGCGCGTTCGGCCTCTCCTTCCCGGCGGAACAGGCGCTGATCGCGCTGCATTGCGGGCTGCCTGTCGATATCGACAAGCGGACCGAGCGCGGGCTGATCCTGCGCGGGCTGATCGAGATCGTGCCGCAATGGACCGCCGTCGCCGATCGTCACCTGCTGCCGGAGCTGACCGAGGAAGGTCGGCCGGTCGCCGCGGCGCTGCATGCGCAGCAGCTGGAAAATGCGCGCTATTTGCGGGCTCAGGGTGCGCGCCGCTCGATCAGGGGGCGGCGGGCGTGACGAAGTCCCCCATCGGCGAGAAGCTGCAGGCAATGGCCGACGGCCCGATGGTCGGCGGCATCGGGAAGGTGCGGAAGCGTGGCAAGGTTGTCGCGCGCGGTTATGCGGCCGCGCCTGGCACCGGGCCGGACGGCGAGACGTGCCGGAGCTGCGCCAATCGCTACGGCGTGACGGGCGGCCGCAAGACATTCTGGAAGTGTCGGCTGGCGCCACGATTCTCGTGCGGGCCGGCGACCGATATCCGTCTCGGCTGGCCGGCTTGTGTGCGGTGGGCGGCGACAGACCCTCACCCGGCCTCTCCCCCGAGGGGAGAGGGGCAGAAGTGACCAAGCGTCGGGCCTTGACCGATCCGCGGCAGATCGACTTGTTCGCAGTGCCTGCGCCGACGCGCGGGCCGGCGTCGTTTGCGGGCTATGGTCAGCAGGTTTCGGCTGCGATTTCGAACATGCTGCGGCACGATCTGCGCTCACGCGAGGAGATTGCGGCGGCGCTGTCGAGCGCGATGGCCGAGGACGTCTCGCCGCAGATGCTCGACGCCTATTCGGCGCCGGCGAGGGGCGCGCACAACATCAGTTTCGCGCGGGCGATAGCGTTCGTCTCAGTCACCGATCAGCATGCAATGATCGAGGACGCGGTGCGCCGGTTGGGCGGTCACATCCTGTGGGGCTCCGAAATCAAGGCGGCCGAGCTTGGCCATATCGACAGCGAAATCGCGCGGCTTCGGCAGCGCCGCAAACAACTCGCGCCAGAAGTGTCGCCGATTACTCAGGGGAGGAAACACGCGTGAGTGATTATTGCCATATCAGCTGGCAGCACGGCCAGGCGCGCGTGAAGAGCTTCAGCGCGTCGAACCGCGGCAAGGCGACGACGGTCAAGATCGAGCTGGACGTGACCGATGCGGACGCACTGTCCTGGATCATCAGCCAGCTGCACGAGGCGCAGCAGGCGCGGAAGCCGGTGCCGACAAAATCGAGTGTCCGGACGAAGGCGACCGAGCAGCTCGCGCTGCCGGCGCCGGCGCTGCGGATCACCGACCTGCGGGGAGGCCGGCGCTGATGTTCGCGGGGAGCGGAAAGGACTGGTTTACGGCGCAGGAGCTGGCGGACCTCGGGCTGCCGGGGCTGTCGAAGGTCAAGCGCAAGGTGAACGAGCGCGCGTCTGACGAATGCTGGGCGTTGAAGCATGGCGCCGATGGGTCGCCGCTGGCTCGGCCGCGGCGCGGTCGCGGTGGGGGGCTCGAATATCACATCACCTTGCTGCCGGCGTCGGCGCGGGCGGAGCTGATCAAGCGCGGGCTGGTCGGCGGGGCCGATGTCGCGACGCAGCTGCGGCCGGCCGACGCGCTCGCGGACAATGGGCGGTGGGGCTGGTTTGAGGCGCAATCGGACAAGGTCAAGGCCGAGGCGGCGCGGCGGGCGGCGGTGATCGCGAAGGTCGAGGCGCTCGAAGATGGCGGACTTTCGGCGACGGCGGCGGTGGCGCTCGCCGCCGAGGGCGCCAAGGTTTCGCCGGCGACGATCTGGAACTGGCGTCGCGCGGTCGACGGGATCGCCCCGGCGAATCGACTGCCGTTCCTCGCTCCTCGGCGCGGCGGCGGCGGCGCCGAATCGGATGTCGCCGACTGGGCGTGGCAGATGATCAAGTCCGATTATATGCGGCCCGAGGAGCCGACCTGGGCAAGCTGTTACGAGCGCCTGGAGCTGACGGCGGCGGCGCGCGGCGAAGTGCTGCCCTGCAGCCGGACGTTGCTGCGGAAATTCGAACGCGAGGTCGATCCGCGGCTCGTGATCGCCATGCGTAAGGGCAAGGAAGCTTTGCGCCGGACCTTGCCGCCACAGCAGCGGACGGTGGCCGATCTCCACGCGATGGAGCTGGTCAATATCGACGGGCACAAATGGGATGTTTTCGTGCGCTGGCCGGACGGGACGATCGCGCGGCCGATCTCGATCGGGATCCAGGACGTCTATTCTCGCAAATTCCTGGCGCAGTCGACCGGCCGGACGGAGAGCGCGGTCGAGACGCGGCTCGCGTTTGCGCGGCTGTTCGAGCGCTATGGCATTCCGGCCGGCTGTTTGATGGACAATGGTCGGGCGTTCGCCTCGAAATGGATCACCGGCGGCGCGACGTCGCGGTTCCGGTTCAAAATCAGGGACGAAGAGCCTTTGGGCGTGCTGACGTCGATGGGCGTGAAGATCCATTGGGCGCTGCCCTATCGCGGATCGTCGAAGCCGATCGAGCGGTGCTGGCGCGATTTCTGCGACAGCATCGCCAAGCATCCGGCGTTCGCGGGCGCCTATACGGGCAACAAGCCGGACGCGAAGCCCGAGAATTACGGCGCGACGGCGGTGCCGCTGGCGAAATTCCTGGACGTGATGGAGGCGAGCCTGGCGGTGCATAATGCGCGCACAGGCCGGCGGACCGAAATGGGCGGCGGCGTGCGGTCGCTCGATGAGGTTTTCGAGGAATCCTATGCGCGCGCGCCGATCGGCAAGGCGACGCCCGAGCAGCTGCGGCTGTCGAAGTTGACCGCCGACGATCGCCCGACCGATCGCAACAACGGTTCGATCACGCTGCATGGCAATCGCTATTGGTCGGAGCATCTGTCGCTGATCGCCGGCGAGCGCGTGACGGTGCGGTTCGATCCCGACGATCTGCATGCGCCGATCCACGTCTACAGCCGCGAGGGCGAGTATCTGTGCTCGGCGCCGGTGCTCGAAGCGACCGGGTTTCTCGACGTCGAGGCGGCGAAGACGCGGGCAAAACAGGAAGCACGGCTGCGCAAGGCGGTCAAAGCGGTCGAGGTGGCGGAGCAGCTGCTCGAAGCCGACCAGATCGCGGCGCTGTTGCCGGCCTATGTCGAGGATGACGCGCCCGAGGCGAGCGTGGTGCGGCCGGTGCGGCACCGCGGGCAGACGGCGGCGGCGCTGCGGCCGGTGCAGCAGCGGGCGCAAAGAGCCGAGCGAGAGGCCGTCGAGACGGCGGTGATCGACCGGATGGCGGTGGGCCTGACCCGGCTTCGCTCGGTCAAATAGTTTCACGGTCAACAGGAGACCATCATGAACAACCCCGAAGACATGCCGCTTGACGCGGACGAACTGGTCGCCTGGCTGAAGGCGCACAAGGAAACGAGCGGCTTCAGTTGGGCGGCGCTGGCCAAGGAAACCGACATCCCGCACGGCACGCTCAGCACGCTGCTGACGGGCAAATATACCGGCAATCTGGGCAACCAGGCGGTGCGGATTTTTCGCTACCGGCAAAAGGTGGAAAGCCAGCAGGAACGGCGGAAGAGCGCGCTGTCGGCGCCGGCCTATGTCGTCACGCCGACGTCGCGCCGAATCCAGTTCTTGCTGGAAGTCGCGCAGATGGGGCGCATCACGGTCGCGGCGACGGGGCCGGGCACGAGCAAGACGACGACGGCGCAGCATTATGCCGCGAGCGTCGCCAATGTCTGGGTCGCGACGATGCGGCAGACGCACAAGTCGAGCTCGGCGATGATCGCGCAGGTGATGCGGGCGATGCGGCTGACGTCGTCGAGCGGATGGGTGCAGCAGCGGTCCGACCAGGTCGCGGAATTCGTGCGCGATCGCGGCGGATTGCTGGTGATCGACGAAGCCAACCACCTGACGCTCGAGTCGCTGGAAGAGATTCGCGGGTGGCATGATGCGACCAAGGTCGGGGTCGCGCTGCTCGGGAACGAGGAACTGCTGATGCGGATTCGCGGTGGCCAGAAGCGGCACGCCTACGCCCGTCTCAACAGCCGGATCGCGCAATGCCATATCCAGGACATGCCGACCGAGGGCGACGCGGCGGCGTATCTCGACGCGATGGACATCGACGAACCGGCGATCCGGCGGCAGCTCACCGACGTCGCGCTGTCGCCCGGCCATGGCGGGCTGCGCGAGATCCAGCAGATCCTGGAATCGGCGAACATGCTGTCGATCGCCGATGACCAGGCGCTGACGTTGCAGCACGTCCAGGAGGCGATGCGGACGCGCACGACGCAGCATCTGCGGCGGGCAGCGTGAGCGCGCTCCAGCACGCCTGGCAGGTGCTGCGCGGGCCGCGGCTGGTCGACACCGTCCTGCTGATCGGCGGGACGATCGCGGCCGGCGCTGTCGCCGGGCTGACCGCGCCGGTGATCATCTGGGCGTTTTCGTGATGGCGCGGCTGTATCTCGTGTCGATCGACAGCGATCGCGACATCGGCTGGCCGCAGTTCAAGGATGTGCGGCTGCCGACGGCGTGTGGCTCGATCGATCTCGACGGGCTGTTCGATCGCGTCACGTCCAACGATCGCGCGGTGCGGCGCGAGGCGGCGGCCGAGTTGTTTTCTGCGGTCGAGCAGAGTTTTCGGATCATCAAGAGGATGACATCATGAGTGCGCAGCCGAAATATCCGGCCAATCCTTATCGGCGGCAGTTGATCGCCAAGGTGCATGTCGCGAAGAAAGAGCTTCTGCTCGACGACGACACGTATCGTGGCTCGCTGATGCTGGTGACGGGCAAGGGCAGCGCCGCCGATTGCACCGATGCCGAGCTGCGCGACGTGATCAATCATTTCGCGTCGAAGGGGATGCGGTCGCGGGACGGCGTCAATGCGGCGCGGAAAGCGGACCATCCGGCGGCGAAGAAGGCGCGGGCGATGTGGATCTCGCTCTACCAGCTCGGCGCGATCGAGAATGCCGCCGAGCAGGCGCTGGAGGCGTTCGCGGCGCGGCAACTGAAGGTCCAGAAGATGGCGTGGATGCGCCAGGCGGACTGCTACAAGCTAATCGAGGCGCTCAAGGCGATCGCCGAGCGGCATGGGTGGCGGCAGTCGATTGCCGGGCTGGGGCAGGCCGATCCGACGCGCGTGCTGCAGGCGCGGTTGTGTGATGCGATCCTCTACAAGCTCAAGGCGAAGGAGCTGGTGCCGGCGGACTGGGACTTGGAGCGGGCCGCGTTCGACCTGCTCGGCGAGCGGCCGGAGGGCATATTGCCGGTGATCTGGCCTTTGGGGACGCTGACGATCGTCGCGGCCGGCCTCGGCGCCAAGCTGAGGGCGGCGTCATGAGCGCGCCGAAGATCGTCCATATCGATCGGCCGCCCGAGGCAAACCTCGCCTGGTTCGATCTGCCGCTGGTCGGCAGCACGGCGCGGCGGCCGTTCTGGCTGCCCTTGTGCCGCGACGCGCTGGCGATCGTCGGCCTGGTGTCGATCGTCGCCCAGGTGCTGGCGCTGATCTGATGGCGTCCAGGCCGGCATCATCCAGCTCGAGCTGGGACGAGATCGTCGCGGTGATCGGCGAGGACGCTGCCGGCAAGCTCGCGGCGGCGTTTGGGGGGATCGAGCTCTACGTCCCCCCCAAGCTCGGCCACCATCACCCGATCAGCGTGGCGATCGGGATCGAACATGCCGTGAAGCTGGTCGATCACTATCACGGCACAGAGATTTATGTGGCCAAGGTCGATGCGCGCAACGCGCTGGTCAGGCGGCTGGCGGAGACGGGCCGGTTGACGCGGCAGGCGATCGCGCTCGCCGTTGGACTATCCGAGCGGCAGGTCTACAACATCCTCGCGACCGAGCCGGCGGCGGATGAAGACCCGGATCAAATCCGCATGTTTGATTAGCCGGTGACCCTGAAATATTTCAGGGAAAGGCAAGCCACTCCCCGCGCCTAGTGTCGCCCCCTCAAAAGAGCGGGCGGGACATGCGCAAAATCAACAAAATCGTCATTCATTGTTCTGCCACGCGCGCCGGCGTGCCGGTGACGATCGCCGACGTGACGCGCTGGCACAAGGACAGGGGCTTTCGGACAGTCGGCTATCATCGCTTCATCCGGCTCAACGGGCTGATCGAGATCGGCCGGGCGGACAATGACGTTGGCGCCGGCGTGTTCGGCCACAATTCCGACTCGCTGCACATCTGCTACGCTGGCGGTCTCGACGCGCACGGCCGTCCGGCGGATACGCGGACGGAGCCGCAGCTGGCGTCGATGCGCGTCCTGGCGCGCGATCTCCATCGCCAATATCCAGAAGCGGAATTCATGGGGCACCGCGATCTGAGCCCCGATCGCGATGGCGACGGGGTGGTCAGCGCGAAAGAGTGGCTGAAGGCGTGTCCGAGTTTCGATGTTCGGCAGTGGATCGCCTCGCTGGGGCTGCGCTGATGCCGACGTTTCCGGATAGCACGCCGTCGGGCTTGATTGGGCTCGAAGCCGATGTTGCGGCGCTGAAGGCCGATTTGCCGACCGAGGCGGGCGCGCGGGTGGCGGCGGATGATGCGCTGGGCGTGCGGATCGATGGCGAGGCTGCGGCTCGGATCGCGGGGGATGCCGCGGCCATGGAAGCGATTGCGCAGGAGACCGAGGGGCGCCAGGTTGGCTATAATTCGCTCGATGCGCGGCTGGGTGACGAAATTCTGGCGCGCGCCAATGGTGACGACGTCAATTTCTCTCGCGTCCAGGGTCTGGAAAAGGCGCTGACGCAAGGACTCGGCGAAGTCGTCGCGGTCGCGACGTGGGCCGAGCTCGACGCGGTCGACAAAAGCAAGCTGCTGCTGGGCAAGGGCGCCAAGGTCTATGGGCCGGACGCCGCGCAGCATAGCGACCCGGTCAGCGCGGCGATGGTCAACAATGAGGGCGTTTATTCGCTGGTTGCGCAGGGCTGGAAGCGCCTCGGTAATCTCGAAGTGGCCGACACGACGGCGCTGCGCGATCAGACTGCTACGCTCCGCACCGAAACGCTGGGCTATCGTGATCAGACGATCGTCGCCGCCACCCAGGTGAACGCGCCGCTGATATCGGCGCGGCTGGGCGCGCTGATCGGCACCGCCGATACTTTCGACACCTTCGCGGGGAAATCGAGCGAGGCGACGGTGACGACGCGCGCCTGGATCGGCGTCGCGATGGATGCCGGCGTGGATCTCGCGGTCGGTGCAGTGATCGACTCGATCCGGTTTGATATCAAGGTCCCGGTCGGCTGTGCGAACCTGCGGCTGGAAATCTATGAGGTCGATACGTCGAGCACGACGGTCGATACCGCCGCGCCAGGCACCGCGCCTTACACGGCGTCGATCCGGACGATCAACATCACGCCAGCCGCCGCCGGAATCGTACCCGGTGCGGCGGCGATCGCCGAGGCGACCATCCCGCTTTTGTCGCTGGCGCAGCCCGTCGTTGTCGCCGTTGGCAAGACGTACATGGTCACGCTCGACGGCAATGACGGCGCGGGCGGCAGCGGCGCGCGCACGACGATCGACTATGGTTATCGCGCGACGATCAACAATGCGGTGGTCACCGGGTCGATCACCGGCACGACGCTGGACGTGACGGCCGTGACGTCGGGCGCGCTGGCGGTGGGCATGACGATCACCGGCGCGGGCTTTTCCGCCGGCACACAAATCATTGGCGGCCCCGGAACGGGCGGTGTCGGGACCTATCAAGTCAGCGTGTCGCAGAACCGCGCCAGCACGACGGTGACGGCCTTTTATCAGCGGTTGCGCGGCCGTTATCATGCTTCGACGGTGACGGGCACGTGGACGGCCGCCACCGTCGCCCAACAGATCGTGTTCCGTGCGGCCACGATCCGGACGACGGACGTGCTCGATCTGGAAGACGTGACGGCGTCGATCGGCGCGACGACGACGGCCCAGGCACAGACCGCCGAGGTCATGACGATGATGGAGGTGCAGCGGATCAACGACGCTGCCCTGGCGATGTCGCGCCAGCTCTATCCGCTTGCCATCGCGCCGTGGCCCGCGGCGACGTTGACGGCGCCGGGCGAGGCCTATGCGACCGCACTGCCATATAATCCGGTGACGCTATACAGTGCCGGCGCCGATGGTATCGCGGCTGCCAATCAATGCTGCACCGATCAGGGTTATGTGTGGCTCTATCGCGGGGCGACCGGCACCGGCCATGCACCGCCGACCTATCCCGTCTTCGGCGATGCATATTGGATCGTTGTCGGCCGGATCAATGTGACGGGCGACAGCACGACACAGGAGACCCAGATCGGGCCGCTCAATGGCGGCAATGGCGACGCCGACCTTGTCTATGACCGGACTTCAGACCTGATGCAGGCCTGGCTGCAGACTCCCGTCAACAACAAGGGCCATAGCGGCCAGACCGCGCAGGAAATCCGCGACCGGATCATCGCCTGGTCGGCCACCCAGAAGCTCGAAAGCGCGATCGTCGGCCTCGACACGAACAATCTCAATCCAACGAATCAACCGAATGTCGACACCAGCGATCAGACGGCCGCGATCATGGCCGTCAATCAGGCGGCGTTCGATGCGATCACGCATTCGCGCAAGATGTTCTGGGGCGGCCAGACCGGCATCGTCGGGTCGCGCAATTTCGGGACGATCTCGAAGCTGGCGGCGCTCATGCGCACTGCATTCGGCGCCAATTTCTTCGATCATTACGCGGCGTTCCATCCGTATGTCAGCTCGCGCAGCAAGAGCGATCTCGACTCGTTGATGGTCGGCGGGATGCCACTGTCGATCATGGCGGATTCGACGCATTATGACGATCCGATCGCGGAGCCTGGCGCCCGCGAGAAGGCCCGTCTCGTCCGCGCGATGGAGATCAGCCAGCCCTATGTGCAGCCGGAGCGGAAGGTGTTCGTCATCCGGACTGGCGATGCGGCGGACGCCATCGTCGTGCCGGCGCGGATTGCCGGGACGCCCAGGCATTGCGCCTTGTTCCGGTCGGTTGCCGACGACGCGGTCCGGATCGATGGGGCGACCGGCGCTCTCAAGCGAGGCGCTGGCGCACTCACGTTCGAAAGCCGCGATTATTACATCGAGGCGCGGCACCACTTCGGCCATCATATCGGCCGGCGCACGCTGGTGCGTGGCATGGACGGGACCAACCCGGCGCTGGGCGGCATGCGGCTCAAAGGAACGGGCATGCAGCTGCTCGGCACGCCTGGCTTCGCCAATGCACCGGACGGCAAGAAATTCACGATCGTGGTTTGCGCGCGCTTCCTGACGGGGGCGTCCGGGGGCCTGATCGGGTCGGGGGCGTGGGCGAATGTCTTGAGTAAGTCGTTCCGGTTCATCCCGCGGACCTCGGCCGGCACGTCGATTGCCTCGGCGACGGCTCCACAGGCGGATTATCCGGATCGCTACAATCTCTATTTCATGACAGTGGACACGACGACGGGCGTGCAGCGCTGCCAAGCGGCGGTCAACGACAAGCCGGCTGTCACGGCGGTGCCGACAGCCGATGCGATCGTCGGCATTCAGTCGATCGTCAACCTGTTCGGATCGAGCGCGCTGCCGCTGACGAACATGGACATCAAATCGCTGTGGATGATCGACGACAGTTTCGACTTCACCAATCAGGCGAACCGCGACGCGTTTTGTGCGGCTGCAACCTTCGACACACCCAAGGATCTCGGCGCCAGCGGCGTCGTAAGCGGTCTGACGCCGTTCTTCTACAATTTCGGGTATTGGGGGGATTGGGCGACGGGCCGCAATCTGGGGGATGGCGGCGACGTCTATCTGCCGACGTGGATCGATAGCAGCCTTTGCAGCATGGCGTCGCCGTCAGACCTGGTGATGATCTGATGTCACCAAGCTTCAGATTTCGAGCAGGGGGGACAGAGAAAACCTGCGCCGTCGATCGACTCCCCGCAATGCTCGCAGCGTCCGGCGTCGGCCCGAGCGCGTTCCAAGCGCCATTGGGCGATATGGGCACGCACGAAGTGAAGCGGCCCGTGCAGGATGTCGAGCAGGATGTCTCTGGCCATATGTTCGTCTCCCTTTTCGCAAGCGTAACGACGCTGCGCTGCAACAGCAATCTCCCCGCGCGGAGTCTCGCGACATGATCCAGCTCTCGACCATCCTCCGTCCCTTGGCGGGCGGCGCGATCGGCGCGGGGCTCGCCAGCCTGGCGTCGGTGGCGACGGCGACGGTGCCGGCGTTCGGGCCGGCGGAGATCATCGTCTTCGGCGAGGCGGTGCCGGTGCTGCCGGCTCTGTTCGGTTTGATCGGCCTGTTGATGGCGCGGCGGGTGGCGCCAGCCTCGGACGCGGGCGCGCGGCTCGGCCGGACGGGCAATGCAGCGCTGACGGCGCTGCTGGCGCTGGGCGTGCTGGCGCTGGTGATCAACGGCCAGCGGCAGCCGCTGGTGGCGCTCGGGTGGTCGATCGGGCTCGGATATTCGGGTTTGGCGTTCATCGAGCTGGTGGCGGCCGGCGCGCTGACGCTGGCGCGATCGTTGATCAGGATCTTCATCGCGGCGCGCACGGCGGCCGCAGGCGAATGGATCAAGAAGGGTTCCGATGATGAGTGAGCAATTGCAGTGGCTGATCGCGATCGTGATCCTGGTCGGCCTGGCTTCGCAGATCTGGCGCGGCGGGCGGGCCAATCCGGTGGGGACGGGCGCGCTGCAGCGGCAGCTGACGGCCGTCGGTGCCGAGGTGAAGGCGATCGACGCCAAGCTGGAAGGCGCGTGTTCGAAATCCGATCTCGACCGGCTGCGCGGCGAGGTGGAGCGGATCGAGGAGGCGGGGGCATCGTCGGTGGAGATCGCCGAACTGGAAGGCAAGATCGGCGTGCTCGACCAGAAGATCGAGGGTTGGGGCGGCGCGACGCGTCGGGTGGAGGCGATGGTGCAGCGGATCGAGGGTATTCTCGTGCGCAAGGCGCTGGGGGGTGAGTAGCATGCGCGAGGACATCCTGGCGAAGCGGCGGCTCGCGCTTCTGCAGCTGCTGATCGAGGATGGCGGCCGATCGAACGACGGCACGCTGACGACGGCGATGCGCGAGATCGGTCATCGGCAGTCGCTCGACCAGGACGGCGTGCGCGAGATGCTGCGCGAGTTGGCCAAGCGCGATTGTGTGGTGACCGAGATGGTGCGCGACACGGTGATGGTCGCGCGGATCACCGAGCGCGGGCGGATGGCGGCGGCCGGCGACATCGAGATCGGCGGCGTCCACTCGCCGCATCTGGGCCTCTGATGCGTCGGCCGCAGCGGCGCCAGCCGTCGAGCGTCGATCGTCTCGATCCAGAGATCAAGGATCTGATCGGGAAGCTGCGCATCGATCATGGCTGGACGATCGACGAAATCCTGAAGCGGCTGCGCTCGATCGGCCAGGGCGCGGAGACGATCTCGCGATCGGCGCTGGGGCGGCACGTCAAGAGCATCGAGGAGATCGGCGCGGAGATCCGCGAGAGCCGGGACATGGCGCTCGCGCTGCGGGCGGCGACCGGCGCCGACAGCGACGATCGGACGGCGGAGCTGAATATTGAGCTCTTGCAAACGTCCATTCTTCGCCTGGTGACGCGGCAGCGCGATGATGAGGACGATAAGGAAAACGCGGGTGAGGTGAAGGCGCTGGCGACCGCGCTGCGCGACCTGGCGAGTGCGCGGAAGACGATTCAGGAGGCGGTGAGAAAGGCCAGAGATGCCGCCAAGGCCGAGGCTGCCGCAGCCGTGGAGAAGGTGGCGAAGAAGGTGCAGGGCGGCCTGACGCGCGACACGGTCGATGCCATCAAGCGCGAAATCCTGGGCGTCGGCTGATGCCACCGCTCGCGCAGCCGGATGCCGGCCCCGTCACTGACGAGGAATGGATCGCGCACCGGCGTGCCGCGATGCAGAGCCTGCCGCCGGCGCTGGAAGGCCAGTCGCTGCCGGACATCTTGCTGAAGCATCAGAAGGACATCCTCGCCTCGACGTCGCGCTATTCGCTGACGGCGACCGACAAGAGCCGGCGGATCGGTGCGACCTGGGGCGTCGGCGCCGACGCGGTCCTGACGGCGGGCGCGCAGATGGCGGCCGGCGGGATGGACGTGCTGTACATCGGCTATAATCTCGACATGGCGCGCGAGTTCATCGACGCGTGCGGGATGTGGGCGCGGGCCTTCATGCCGGCGTGCAGCGAGGTGGGCGATTTCCTGTTCCACGTCGAAGGCGACAACAAAAATCCCGACCAGTTCATCCAGGCGTTCCGCATTCGCTTCGCATCCGGCTTCGAGATCGTGGCGCTGTCGAGCCGGCCGCGATCGCTGCGGGGGCGGCAGGGCTATGTGATCCTGGATGAATTCGCGTTCCACGACGATGCCGAGGAATTGCTGAAGGCGGCGATGGCCTTCATCATCTGGGGCGGCAAGGTGCTGGTCATCTCGACGCACAACGGGGCGGACAATGCGTTCAACCTGTTGCTCGAAGATATCCGCAAGGGCGATTATGGCGAGGATGCCAACGTCGTTCGCTGCACCTTCGACGACGCGATCGAGAACGGGCTCTATCAACGCGTCTGTCTCAAGCGCGGGATCGAATGGACGCCCGAGGGCGAGGCGCAATGGCGCTCGAACATCCGCAAGCTCTATCGTGCCAATGCGGCCGAGGAGTTGGACTGCATTCCGGGCCAGGGCAGCGGCGTCTATCTGAGCCGGCTGCTGCTCGAAGCGTGCACGGTGCCGCCCGACAAGCTGTTCACCCTGCGCTGTCCGGCGGGCTTCGAGCTGCTCGACCAGGCGGTTCGCGAGGCGTTCGTCCAGGAGTGGCTCGAAGCGAATATCGCGCCCGAGCTGGCCGCGCTGGATGACAAGCTGCAGCATGCATTTGGCCAGGACTTCGCCCGCGACGGCGACGCCTCGGTCTATGTGCCGCTCGCGATCGAGGCGGACCTGACGCGGCGTGCGCCGTTCGTCATCGAGATGCGGAACGTCCCCTATGAGCAGCAGAAGCAGCTGCTGATCTGGGTCACCGAAAGGCTGCCGCGGTTCGTGGGCGGCAAGATCGATGCGACCGGCAATGGCGGTTATCTGGGCGAGGTGGCGGTGCAGCGGTTCGGGCCGAGCCTGATCGAGGCGGTCAAGCTGACCGAGGCCTGGTATGCCAAATGGATGCCGAGGATGAAGGATGGCCTGGAAGGCCGGAAACTCCTCTATCCGGCCAACGACAATCTGGTTTCGGACCTTCAGCAAATTCGAATGATCCGGGGCATCCCGCGCGTGCCGCAGGGGGTGAAGAACGAGGGCACCGATGGCCTGGCGCGGCATGGCGACTTCGCGCCGGCGCTGGCGCTGGCGAATGCGGCCTCGTTCACCGAGGCGCAGCTCTTCGATTATCGGTCCGTGCCGAAGACGCGCGACGGTTCGAATGATGAAGATGATTTCGATCGGCGGCATGGGCGGCGGCGCGATCATGGGCGGCGCGTGCCGGGCGCCTGGTAGGACGGGAATTTATGGGCACTGACATCGTACCGTTTCAGGGGCCGACGCCGCCGGCGCTGGTCGACAAGAACGGCCGGCCGCTGAAGCGCGAGGAGCTGAAGCGCGAGACCGCGGGGCCGTCGCTGGCCGGCGTGCGAACGATCATGACCGGACATCCGGCGCAGGGATTGACGCCGGAACGGCTGGGATCGCTGCTGCGGTCGGCCGAGCAGGGCAATGCGACCGCCTATCTGGAGCTGGCCGAGGAGATGGAGGAGAAGCATCTCCACTATCAGGCGGTGCTCGGCGTGCGGAAGCGCGCGGTCGCGCAGCTGCCGGTGACGGTGGAGGCTGCGAGCGACGATCCCGAGGATGAGGCCGACGCGCAGCTGGTGCGCGACTGGCTGGAGCGCGACACGCTGCAGGCCGAATTGTTCGATATGCTCGACGCGATCGGCAAGGGCTATAGCGCGACCGAGATCATGTGGGACACGGCATCGGGGCCGTGGCTGCCGGCGAAGCTCAAGCGGCAGGATCCGCGCTTTTTTCAGTTCGACCAGGTCGATGGCGAGACGCTGCGGCTGCGCGGCGATTCGGGAATGCCGGAGCCGTTGCTCGACAACAAGTTCATCGTCCACCTGGCGCCGGCGAAGTCGGGCATCGCGATCCGCGGCGGGATCGCGCGGGCGGTGGCCTGGGCGTATCTGTTCACCAATTACGCGATCAAGGATTGGGTCTCGTTTTTGGAGGTTTACGGCCTCCCGCTGCGCGTCGGCAAATATGACAACGGCACGTCCGAAAAGGACATCAACAAGCTGGCGGATGCGGTCGCGCAGATCGGATCGGACGCCGGCGCCGTCATTCCAAAAAGCATGTTGATCGAGTTCATCACCAGCGGCGGCGGCGCGACCAGCGCCGACATGTTCAAGCAGCTGTGCGACTATTTCGACGGACAGATTTCGAAGGCGGTGCTGGGGCAGACCAACACCACCGATGCGCAGTCGGGCGGGCTCGGTTCCGGCCAGGCCAATGTCCACAACGACGTTCGCGGCGACATCCAGCGCGCCGACGCCGTGATGCTGGCCGCGACGCTGAATCGCGACCTCGTGATTCCGATGGTGACGTTCAACCGCGGCCGGCGCGCGCGCTATCCGCGGATCGTGATTGGCCGGCCCGAGGCCGAGGACATCACGACCTATCTGGCGGTGGTCGAGGCGGCGGTGAAATTGAACGTGCCGGTGGGGGTTTCGAGCTTTCGCAAGGCGACCGGCCTGGCCGAGCCGAAGCCGGGTGAAGAGGTACTCGACGCGGCACCCCAAAATCCGGCGCAGGGCGGCCAGGGAGCGGCTCCCGGCCCTGTCCCCCCGAAACTTCCGGCGCCTGCCCTCTTAGACCCTCTTAAAACGTCTCTTGGGGGCAGTTCGGCTCCGGTCGCGGGTGCGGATCGGAGCGTGGCGCGCGAGCCGGACGGAATCGATCGAGCGGTGGAAGAGGCCATCGGGGATTGGGAACCGATGCTGGAGACGATGCTGACGCCGATCGACGCCATCCTGGCGTCGGCGGGCAGCCTGGAAGAGGTGCGCGCCGGGCTGGCCGACGCGATCGACCGGATGGACGTTTCGGCGGTGCGCGAGATGATGGCGCGGGCCGGGTTCGGGGCGCGGATCGCGGGCATGGTCGAGACGCCGCAGGCGTGACCAGGTGAGCATCGTCGACATCCCGTTGCTCGCCGCGAAAGAGGCGATCGCCTTTTTCCGGAAGAAGGGTTTTCGGGTCGGGTTCGACTGGCGGGACGTCTGGCAGGAAGAGCATGTCAGGGCGTTTACCGTCGCCAAAGCCATGTCGGTCTCGCTGCTCGAGGAGATACGATCGGCGATCGACGATGCGCTCGAGCAGGGCGAATCGCTCGAGGAATTCACGAAGCAGCTGCGGCCGAAATTGCAGAAGCGTGGCTGGTGGGGTCGCCGGCCCATGGTCGATCCGGCGACGGGGCAGCATGTGTCGGCGCAGCTGGGCAGCGATCGGCGGCTGAAGACGATCTACCAGGTCAACATGCGATCGGCCTATCAGGCCGGGCGGTGGCAGCGCATCCAGCAGACCAAGGCAGCGTTTCCTTTCCTGCGGTATGTCTCGATCATGGACGGCAAAGAGCGGCCGGAACATCATGACTGGCACGGCACGATCCTGCCGGTGGGCCACGTCTGGTGGAAGACGCATTACGGACCTTGCGGGTGGGGCTGCCGATGCGGCGCGCAGCCGTTGAATGCGCGAATGATGGCCCGCCGCGGGTGGACCGTGACGGAAGCGCCGATCGCGTTCCCGCATGAGCCTTATCTCAACAAGCGCACTGGCGAGGTGACGCACGTCGAGCGCGGAATCGATCCCGGCTTCTCCTTCAATGTCGGCGAAGCCTATCTCGACACGCTGACGCCGGCACCGCTGCCGGAGAGTTTCGGAAGTGATGGCGAGGTTTCGGCGTCGGCCGGCGCGACGGTGGAGGCGGCGATCGGCGGCTTCCTCGCGGCATTCGGTCTCGAATCCGGCGGCGAGAAAATCTTCCTCGATCGCGACGGGTGGCCGCTGGCGATCTCGGCCGGCTGGTTTCGCGGGGCGGATGGCGTGCTGCGGCTGCCGCTCGGGCGTCCGACGCGTGAGGTGCCGGCGCTCGTGGGCGGCGCGATCGCCGAGCCGGACTCGATCGCCTGGGCATGGGTGCTCGACAAGACGCGCCGTGCTTGTCTGATGCGCCGGTATCGGCGCGGGGCGGTGGAGGTCGATGTCGGCGGCATCGGGTGGCGGTTCCGGATCGGTGGCGCCGTCGCGGCGGCTTATGATCCAGCGCAAAGGCGCGACGAACGTGGACGCTGGGCGCGCGGGCTGCGCGGGTTCGCCATGGCTGCGGCAGTTTCGCGCGACAGTCAGACGCTCCACGTGATCGGGCCGGTCGACAATGCCGCCGAGATCCTGCGGCGGACCGGCGAGACCGTGACCGGCTTCACCCGCGCGATCAATGCGCAGGAAATCCGGCATAGTTTGAAAAGCCATGGCATCGGGTCCCCGGCCGCCCGCAAAGGCCGGCGGGTTCTGAAGCCCGAGCATTTTGGATTGATCCCGCAGATCTTGCGATCGACGACGGACATCGTCGCGCAGGGCAATGCGGCGGATGGCGCCGGCCGGCGGCTGCGCTATCGCGGGACGATCAACGGCAAGCGCGTGACCGTGATCGAGCGGATCAGCCGGTCGCGCAAGCAAGTGTGGATCAAGACCATGTATTGGGAAGATTGAGCCTGCCCTGACCGCTGCCGACATGTCACCATGTGCGCGGGCCAAACGTCCGAAACGGGAGCAGGCTCGGTTTGGATATAGCAGGCGAGCGGTTGATTTTCAATATTGGCGCGATGGTGAACAGACCCTCACCCGGCGGCGCGACCGCCCTTTGGCCCATCCGGGGGATGAGCCTGCGACCGCACCCCCCGAGGGGGGGAGGAGAAGAAGGCCGACCCTGAAATATTTCAGGTAAGAGAGGCCTGTCGCCCCCGCCCATAACCGGCTTGTCGATGCGGGGCAATTTGCCCGGCCGACGATCGGGGATTCGGGCGGGTGGCATCCAACATCGTCATTGCGGCGGGCATCGTCATTGCGCTTGCCGATGGGCGGGCGCCGACGCTGGTGCAGCTGCTGCCTATGGGCACGATCCGGATGTCGGATGGGCGTGGGCCGTATCGGCTGGACGATGTGGCGCATGCGGCGCGGGTGATCGCGGCGACGCGCCAGCGCCTGGGCGGGCGGCACTTCAATTTCGATTTCGATCACCAGGCGATCGCGGCGGCGAAGATCGCCGGGGCGACGGCGCCGGCATCGGGCTGGATCGACCCGGCGACCCTGGTCGCGCGCGACGACGGCATCTGGGGGACGGTGGAATGGACGCCGGCCGCCGCCGCCGCGATCGCCGCGCGCGAGTATCGCTACACCAGTCCCGTCTTTCACGTCGATGCGGCGAACCGCGTCACCTTCCTTTGCAATGCGGCCCTGACCAACAATCCCGCGATCGACATGGCCGCTGTCGTCGCATCCGAAGCTGCTGGAGAACCCATGCTCAAAAATATCGCGATGGCCCTCGGCCTCGCCGAGGATGCCGATGAGGCGGCGATCCTCGAAGCCATCATGAAACTGGCCGGGGCCACATCGACGCCGGCACCCGAAATCGCGGCGGCGCTGAAGCTGCCGGCCGACGCGACCGCCGCGCAGATCGTCGCGGCGATCGGCGCGGCGGGCACGTCCGTCGATCCAACCAAGTTCGTGCCGGTCGGCACATTCGAGCAGCTGCGCGGACGGCTCGACGCGCTCGAAGGCGATCGGATCGCGGCGTCGGTCGACGCGGCGATCGCCGGCGGCAAGCTGGCGCCGGCCGATCGGCAATGGGGGCTGGACTTCGCCAAGGTCGATCGTTCGGCGTGGGACCGCTGGTCGGCCGGCGCGCCGGTAATCGCATCGGCGCAGTCGCAGACCGGCGATCGCCGGATCGAACCGGTCACGACGCTGACCGCCGACGAAATCGCCGCGTGCGAGATGATCGGCCTCAACCAGGCTGATTTCCTGAAGGCCAAGAACGAGGAACTGACGAATGGCGCTCGCTAAGGGACGCAAGGTCCAGCGCTTCGCGCGCAAGGGTCTGCTCAATTGCGGCATCGCCGCGAACGCGGTCTGTTACCAGGGCGGACTGGCGGTGCTGCAATCGGGCTATGTGCGGCCGGGCCGGCTCGGCCAGGGCGGCAACGACCCGGCCAAGCAGACCGATGCGGCGACCTATCGTGCCGTCGGCGTGTTCAGCGCGTCGGTGACCGGGACCGGCGTCGACGGCGGCGCGACCGTCGATGTCGAGGAGGGCGTCTTTCTCTTCAAGAATTCGGCCGGCGTCGATGCGATCGCGACGGTGAACCGCCTCGGCCGCTGCTACATCGTCGATGACGAAACGGTGGCGCTGCATTCGGCCGGCGGGACCCGCGCGATGGCGGGCATCGTCCTGGAAGTCGGCACCGAGGGCGTCTGGGTCTATGTGGCCGCCGAGACGACGGCGCTGGGGCAGAGGATCGTCGCGATCCCCTATTCCATCAACCAGACCGACCTGCTGGCGCCGACCAACCAGCAGCTGGTGTCGCCGGTCAGCGGACGGATCATCCGCAATACGGTGATCGTCCAGGCGGCGGTGACCACGGGTGGCGACATCACCGTGATCAGCGGCGCCGCGACAACCGTCGTCGGCCTGACCAACACGATCGCCGATGGCGCCGCAGCCGGCGTGATCGTGACCGCGCAGCCGACCGCCGGCGACGCCACCGCCATCGTGACCGCAGGCCAGCGTCTGCAGATCGCGCCAGGCGCGCCGTTCGCCACCGCGGGTGCCGTCAACGGCATCCTCGAAATCGCCTACTAAGGAGCCAAGACCTTGCCGCAGAGAATTGTCACCGTCGCGCTCCTGGAAGCGCTGCGCACCGGGTTCAACGACGCCTTCAAGAAGGGCCAGCTGAAGGCCAAGCCGGTCGGCAGCGAAATGTCGATGACGGTGCCGTCGTCGACCAAGATCGAGACCTATGGCTGGTTGGGCGCCATGCCGACGTTTCGCAAATGGGTTGGGGCCAAGCGGGTGAAGTCGCTCGAAGAGCGCGCCTACCAGCTGATGAACGACCCGTATGAGGCGACGACGGGCATCCACAAGCATCAGATCGCCGACGACAATCTCGGTATCTACGGTCCGATGTTCGAGGGCTGGGGCATGGAAGCCGAGCTTTGGCCCGACCGGATGCGCTGGGACGCGCTGGCCAATGGCAATGTGCGGCCGTGCTTCGACAACCAGAACTTCTTCGACGCCAGCCACCCGTCGTTTCAGGACGATGGCACGACGTATTCGAACATCAATACGGTCGGCACCGTCCAGCCCTGGTATTTGCTCGACCTTGGCAAGCCGCTGAAGCCGCTGCTGTTCCAGGACCGCGAGAAGCCGCATTTCTGGATGATCACCAATCCGGAGGACAGCAAGGTCGCCGATACCGGCGAGTTCGGCTGCTATGGCGAAGCGCGCGGCGCGATGGGCTATACGATGTGGAACCTCGCTTATCGTTCGACCGCGACACTCAACGCCGCAAATTATGTCATCGCGCGCGATTTGATGGCGAGCTGGAAAGACGAGGCCGGCGACCCGATGGGCATTCGCCCGACGCATATCGTCACGGGCGTTTCGAACCGCGCGGCGGCGCGCGACCTGTTCCTCAAACAGAATCTGGTCGGCGGTGAATCGAACGTCTACTTCAACGAGCTGGTGATCATCGAAGCGGATCGGCTGCCCTGATGCGCGGGCTGCTGATGATCACCAGCGCCCGCACGCCATATATGCGTGCCGGCCTCAGCTGGGGCGAGCGCGTGCCGCTGCCCGTCGATGTGCGGACGCTGGATGGCGAGCGGCTGCGCGAACTGCTGCTCGATCCGGTGCTGACGATCCGGGTCGAGCTGGAAGACGGTTCGCTGGTGGCGCTGCCGGAGGGCATGGTCGATCTGTCGGCTGAGCATCTGCAGCTGATGATCGACGGCATGATCGCCGAGCATGGCGCACCGGAGGTTCCGGTGGAGCCGCCGACGCCGGAAGCGGTTATCGCCGGTCTGCGCGCCGAGCTGGATGCGGAGCGCGGCGATCATGCGACTACGCGCGATCTGAGTCGCGCGGCCTGTGAGGATCGCGATCGACTATCTGCCGCGCTCGATGCCGCGACATCCGAAATCGCCGCGCTGAAGGTGGCGAAGGCGGTCGCCGGCAAAAAGGCGACCGCCACAGCAAAGCCCGAGACCGCACCCCATAGCGCGGCCGAGGGCTGACCTGCGGGGCGGCGTTGTCCTGTGCGCCGCCCCGCACCCCGACTTAGAGGAACTGAAAGCCTGCGATGGCCTATGCAGCCCCATCAGATTTGCGCGCGCGGTATCGCGAAGCGACGCTGATCCAGCTGGCGGACGCCGATGACTGGGTCGGCGCCGAACCGCGGCTGAGCTGGGCGCTGGAGACGGCGAGCACGTTCGCGGACGGCCATGTCGCCAAATATTTCGCGAAGGGCGCGAGCACGACGGTGCCGCCGCTGCTGATCGACCTGGTCTGCCAAATTGCGTTTTATCATCTCTACGAAGAGCCGACTGACAAGGCGCGCGACGACAAGAAAGCGGCCGAAGCGACGCTGGGAAAGATCGCGGCCGGGCTGATCAAGCTCGATGAGGGCGATCCGGCGGCGCTGGAGGCGCGCGACGGCGCCGTGGTGATCAACGATCCCGGTCGCGTGTTCTCGCGCGAAAAGTTGGGCGGCTTCTGATGGCTGACGACTTCGGCATTCGCCTGGGCGGCGACAGCGACATTCAGCACAAGCTGTTCGAGCTGCAGCAGCAGCTCGGCGACCTGACACCGTTGATGGCGAACATCGCCGGGTATCTCGAATCGTCGACCATGGAGCGGTTCGAATTCGAGACCGATCCCAAGGGCAAGAAGTGGAAGAAGGGCCTCAAGACTAGCGGCAAGACGCTGAGTGCATCTGGCATCGGCAAAAAGTCGATCACGAGCGATTTCAATGCCACCCAGTCGCGGGTCGGCACCAACCTCGGCTATATGATCGCGCATCAACTGGGCCTGACGATCCGGCCGAAGACGGCGAAGGCGCTGCGGTTTCAGATCCCGGGCGGGGCGTGGGTGTTCGCCAAGAAGGTGACGCTGCCCAAGCGTGAGTTCATCGGCCTGGCGCCCGAGGATGGCGCCGAGGTGCTGGCGCTGGCCATGGACCATGTGAAGACGGCGGTGCCCGACGCGACCGGGAGCGCGGCGGCATGATCGATTTGCTCCTCGCGGTCGGCGCGGCGGTCTGGCTGGTCGGCGCTTCGGCGCTGCTCTGGCTGTTCACCGAAAGCCGGATGGTGCGCGACATGAGCGGCTGGGAAGTCGTCTGGATGGTCGCAGTGCTGATCGCTTGGCCGATCAGCTTTGTCAGCTGCTGGGGCTTCGAACTGGTGATTATCGCGCTGCGGCATTGGCGGTGGCTGCGATGATCGCGACGATCGAAAATGCGATGCTGGCGCGGCTGCGCGCGGCCGAGGGGCCGGGCAAGCTGGGCTATGTCTTCAAGACGCTAGAGTCATTTCCGGATGACTGGGCGAGCTATTTGCAGGCGCATCCCGAGATCCGTTGTCCGGCCGCGTGGGCGACCTTCGCCGGCGCGCAGAATATCCGCGAGGAGGATAGCGGCACGGTCTCCGCCGACGGAACCTTCTTCATGATCGTCGCGGCGCAGAGCAGCCGGAACGAAGTGTCGAGCCGGCATGGCGATCGCGACGGGTCGCCGGGATCGTATCAGCTCGCGATCGATGCGCTGATGCTGCTGACGGGGCAGGATTTCGGGCTCGACATCACGCGGATGAAGCCGGGCCGCAGCTTTCAGCAAGTCGAGATGGCCGACCCGCAGCGCAAGCGCGGGATCAGCGCGATCGCGGTCGAGATGGAGACGCGGTTCTGGATCGAGCCGCTGTCGTTCGATCACGAAGCGCCGGTGCCGTTCACCGCCTTCCACGCGAATTGGGACGTGCCGGCGTTCGGCGGCATCGATGCCGACCCGGTCACGCCGGGGGTGCAGCTGCCCGACGATCCGGACGCGGACGCAACCGACCATGTCGAACTGGAGCAGTAGATGACCGATGAACTTTATCTGAAGCCGGCCGAGAGGCGGCGAGTGCGCAAGCCCGATGGCGCGCTGTTGGCGGCGCATGGCGAGGGGGTGCCGCGCGAGAGCTTCTGGCTGCGGCGCCTGGTTGACGAGGATGTGGTGGAAACCACGGCCGGCGAGATCGCGAAGGCCGCGGCGGCAGCGGCGAAGGCGGCTGCACCGGCTGAGGAGAAAGCGAAGTGACGATCTCGTTCAACGGCATCCCGTCCGACATCCGGGTCCCTGGGCAATATGTCGAATATGATTCGTCGAAGGCGATCTCCGGGCTGCCGGCTGCGCCGACGAAGATCCTCGTGATCGGCCAGAAGCTGGCGGCCGGGCTGACCGCGGCGCTGACGCCGGTGCGGATCACGTCGAATTCGCAGGCGATCCAGGCGTTCGGTCGCGGCAGCCAGCTGGCGGCGATGATCGCGCAGCTGGCTGTCGTCAATGCGGTGACCGAGACCTGGGCGTGCGCGCTCGACGATCTCGGCGGCGGCACCGCGGCGACGGGCACGATCACGATCGCCGGCACAGCGACGGCGGCCGGAACGCTGCCGCTGATGATCGGTGACGCAAAGGTGCCGGTTGCGGTGGCGAATGCGGCGGCGGCGGCGACGGTGGCGACGGCGGTGGGTGCGGCGATCAATGCCAATCTCGATCTGCACGTGACCGCTTCGGTGGCCGGGGCCGTCGTGACTTTGACCAGCCGTCACAAGGGGACGATGGGCAACGACATCAGCGTCCGCACCAATTATTACCAGGGCGAGCGGATGCCAGCCGGTATCACGGCGACGATCGTGGTGATGGCGAGCGGTGCCGGCAATCCCGACTATTCAACGGTGTGGGCGGCGATCGGCGACGAGCAATTCTCGACGATGATCCTCGGCACGGCCGACGCGACGATCATCGGCGCGGTCGATACCGAGTTGAGCAGCCGGGCGGGGCCGCTGCGGCAGATCGACGGGATGGCGTTCGCCGGCATTCGCGGTTCGCTCGGCACGGTCACCTCGTTCGGCGCGGCGCGCAATTCGCAGTTCTGCTGCATGATCGGCGCGAATTTGTCACCGACGCCGCCGTGGCGCTGGGCAGCGGCGATCGGCGGTGTCGCTGCGCTGCAGGCGAGCATCGATCCTGCGCGGCCGTTGACGACGCTGGAGCTGCGCGGGCTGTTGCCGCCGCTGGAGCCGAGCCGCTTCACCAGGACGGAGCGAGAGCTGGCTTTGCGCGACGGCATCTCGACCTTCACGGTCGATCAGGGCGGCGTGGTGCGGATCGAGCGGCTGATCACGATGTATCAGACCGATCCCTATGGCTATGACGATCTCGCCTGGCTCGACATCACGACGCCGGCGACGCTCAGTTACTTGCGCTATTCGATGCGGGCGCGGATCGCGCAGAAATATCCGCGGCACAAGCTGGTCGATGACGACACGCCGTATGGCGCGGGCCAGGCGATCGTGACGCCGGGCATCATCCGCGCCGAGCTGATCGCGCTGGCCTATGAATGGGCGCTGGCCGGGCTGGTCGAGGATCTGGCGGGCTTCACCTCACGGCTGATCGTCGAGCGCGACGGGACGAACCGCAGCCAGGTCAACGTGCTGACCGCACCGGACATCGCCAACGGCTTCCTCGTGTTCGCGGCGCGGATCGAATTCAGGCTCTGATGTCGGCGATCGGCGATCGGGGGCCGGATTTAGACGGCAGTTAAATCGGCTCTGAGGGGCCTGTTAGAAGGGAGTGAGGCATGGCTAATCCGAACAGGGTCGTGGGCCAGTGCAAGGTGACGATCGACGGGCAGCTGCTCGATACTGACGGCGAAACCGAGATGGATATCGGCGGCGCGATGCGCGAGGTCGTGAAGGGCGATAATCAAGCGGGTGCGTTCCGTGAGAGCACAGAAGCTTCTAAAACGACGACGAAGCTGCTTTTCAAGGGCGGGCTTTCGCTGACGGCGCTGCGCGCGATCGACAATGCGACGCTGACGAACAAGCTCGATATCGGGCGGACGTTCGTGGTGCGGAATGCCTATGTCGCCGAGGTGATTTCGTTCTCAACCAGCGACGGCAAGGCGACCGTCGTCTGGGGCGGCCCGCCGGCCGAGGAGGTGGCGTGATGGCCAGCTGGATCAACCATCCGCTCAAGCACCCGGTGGATGAAACCATTCTCGATGCCAATGGCAAAGAGACGCGCATCCTGATCACCGAAGTCCGCATCCGCCGGATGAAGGGCAAGGATCAGATCTTCGCCGCCGAGAATAGCGAGAAGCCGACGCTGGGTTTCCTGCTGCTCTCGCGGCTGACGGGTCTCAGCATGATCGAGATCGGCGAGCTGGACGGCGAAGATCTCGATACGCTGGAGAAGATCGTCGAGGGTTTTTCGCCGCCTGGCCGACCAACTGGGCAGACCTCCTCGGAGATCTGACGCTTCGGTGCGGGATCGCGCCGAGCGAGGTGATGCGGTTCGACGATCGCGACCTCCGATATTGGATCGACCAGGCGGAACGGGTGGGCAGAGACCATGAAGCTTAACCTGACGATCACGGCCAAGGAACGCGCGAAGAAGGCGCTGGCCGGGGTCGCCGGCGCGGCGACGAAGGCGGGCACCAATCTGAAGCGCGCGGGCAAGACCGGCGGCAAGGCTTTGGGCGGGGTCGCCACCGCCGCCACCCGCGCCGGCGCCAGCGTGCGCCGCGCCGGGGCAAGCGCGAGCAGCCTCGGCCGGCTCGGCGCGGCGGCGGGGCGGCTCAACCGGCGGCTGGCGGAGACCGCGCGGCGGGCTGCTGCTGCTGCCGGACGACGGGGGCTCGGCGCGCTTCGCACCGGTGCACTGGCGGCGGCGCGGGGCGTAGGGTTCCTGGCGGGCAAGCTGGTCGGCCTGGTCGGCACGCTGGTCGGGCTGGCGTCGGCTGCGGCCTCGGGCCTGTTCGGGTTCAGTGTGGGCAAAGCGATCAAGAACGCGAGCGACTTCGAGCAGCTCCAGTTCACGCTGGAGGGGATCACGGGGTCGGCGGCGAAGGCGGCCGTATCGGTAAAGAGGCTGCGGGCATTCATGGCGGATTCGCCGGTCGATGGCGATCAGCTGATCGCCGCTTACACGCTGTTGCGTCAGAAGAAGATCGACGTCACGAGGCCGCTGTTCGGCTCGTTGCAGGATGCCGCCTTGGCAAAGGGCAAGGAAGTCACGGAGGCGGCGGAGGCGTTCGTCGGCGCGATGAACGGCAGCTACGATGCGCTTGGCGAGTCATTCGGGATCGCGGTGGAGGAAGGTGGTCGAGGGATCGTCATCACCTACGACAAGGCCGGCAAGAAGATGGTCAAAGGCGCGCGCAAGAACGCGAAGGATATCCGCGAAGCGCTTGAGAAGGCACTCAGCGACAAGTTTGCGGGCGCGACTGATCGCTACCGGTCGTCACTGGCCGGCATGTGGGGATCGCTCCAGAGCGGTTGGAACGAGTTCCTCAACACGGTCGCGGACAACGGGTTGTTCGACTGGGTCAAGGAAAAGGTTGGCTCCGTGCTCGCCGTGCTCACGAAGATGGCGAAGAGCGGAGAGCTGAAGGCCTGGGCAAAAACCATCGCCGACAAGCTCTTGGAGATGGGAAAGGCCGCCGAAGAATTCATCGTCAATATCAACTGGAAGCAATTCGGGGAGGATCTGAAGACGGTCGGCCAGGCGATTGCCGATATCGCGAGCACCCTCGCAGACGCGTATCGCTGGGGAAGCGGTCTCGCCGACAAGCTGAACAGCATTTCCAACTTTGGCGGGGACGTCAACGCGTGGTTTCGCGGCAAATTGGGCATGGCACCCGCGCCGGGGGCCGGCGCTCCGGCACCGGGCGTAATTAGCGGAGGCAGGGCTGGCGCGGCAACGGGCGCAGCATTGCCCCGGATCTTGCCGGGTGCCGCCAAGCTTCAGAAGATGAGCGGCACGGTCGACATCAATATTCGCACCGCGTCGGGCCTGCTGGTCAACACGTCGGCGAAATCCGATGGTCCGGTGAAGCTGAAGGCCAGCCGCGGTCAGTCGATGGCGGGCTTCGCATGAGCTGGCGCACCGAATATCGGCAGGGCAGCTTCCGCGGCGCCAGCTTCCGGACGTCGACCAGCGAACAGTCGGGCGGGCGGCGCGGCGAGACGCATGAGTTTCCGGGGCGCGACATTCCGTGGCGCGAGGATCTCGGGCGGCGGGCGGGCGCGTTCAATTTCTCGTGCTGGGTGGGTGGCCTGGATTATTATGCGGCTCGCGCCAAGCTGATCGCCGCGCTCGACGCGGCGGGGCCGGGGACGTTGGTGCATCCGTTTCGGGGCGAGATGACCGTCTCGGTGATCGAGTGGACCTGCAACGAAGATGCGGCCGATGGCGGTGGCGGGATCGCGGACTTCTCGATCTCGTTCGTCGAGAGCGGTTCGGTGTCGATCGAGGCGGCGAAGCCGGCGACCGGCGACCAGGCGCGCAGCGTGGCCGATGCCGAGGCGGCGGCGGCGCCGGCCAAGCTCGCCAAGAAACTGAATGTGGCGAAGCTGGCGGCGTTCGTCGAGCGCGCGGCGGCCGACGTGACGCGGGCGGCGGCGCTGGCCGTCCAGGTGCAGGCGGCGATCCAGGGCGGCGGCATCGGCGCGGCTTTGCGGGCGTTCGAAAGCGGGTTGCGATTCCTGCCGGGCGTCGAGGCGCTGGTGCGCGATCCGCTCGCGCTGGGGCAGTCGATCGTCGGCATGGTGCAGACGGTGTCGGCACTCGGCAATCCGCTGTCGCGCATCGCGGCCTTCGCATCGATCGCGCGATTCGGCGACGCGCTGGCGCCTGTCGTCGGCGACACGCCGGCGCGGACGCGGCAGCGCGACAATCAGGCGGCTTTGGTAACGCTCGTGCAGACCGTGGCCAGCGCCGAGATGGTGCGCGCGATCGCGGCGAGCAATTTCGCCAGCTACGAGGATGCCGTGGCGACGCGCGACGCGGCGGCCGAGCTGATCGACGGCTTCGCCCTGGCCTCGGCCGACGCCGGCGATGATGAGGCGACCGCCAGCTTCGACCGGCTGCGCCACGCGATGGTGCGCGACGTGACGGCGCGCGGCGGATCGCTGGCGCGGCTGCGCGACCTGGCGACAATCACGGCCGAGCCGGCGCTGGTGATCGCGCAGCGGATTTACGGCGCGCCGGCGACGGTCGAGGCGCGCGCGGCCGAGCTGGTCGCGCGCAACGCGGTTCGGCATCCGGGCGCGGTGCCGGGCGGGATCGTGCTGCAGGTGATCAGCGAGGATGGCGCGAATGGCTGACGACATCGTGCTGTCGATCGGCGGCGTCGATTATGGCGGGTGGACCGATGCGTCGGTGTCGACGGCGATCGACACGATCTGCGGATCGTTCGACTTCACCCTGGCGGAACGCGAGCCGGGCAAAGATCGGCCGTTTGTTTTCGAGGCCAGCGCGGCTTGCAAGGTCAAGGTGGGCGGCGAGCCGCTGATCGACGGCTGGATCGACGCGATCAACCCGAGCGTCGACCCGGAGGCGCACGGGATCGTGATCAGCGGGCGCGATCGCGCCGGCGACCTGGTCGACTGCTCGGCGATCCACACGCCGGGCAGCTGGATCAACATCGCGCTGGAGACGATCGCGGGCGAGTTGTGCGCGCCGTTCGGGATCACCGTCACCGCGCGGGCCGACACCGCGCCGCGGATCAAGCGCTTTGCGCTGCAGCAAGGCGAGACGGTGTTCGAAGCGATCGAGCGGCTATGTCGTTATCGCGGCCTGCTGCCGATCTCGATGCCGGACGGTAATGTCGAGCTGATCGCGATCGACCCGAGCCTGCCCGCGATCGCGCGGATCGCGCAGGGCGTGAACATGAAGTCCGGCTCGGCCGAGCACAATGTCAGCGAGCGGTTCTCGCACTACATCGTCAAGGGCCAGGCGAGCGGCGATGACGATGCCAACGGCCGGGCGGTTTCGGGGGTCAAGGCCGAGGCGCGCGATCCCGCGGTCAAGCGCTACCGTCCGCTGCTGTTCGTCGGCGAGGAGCAATCGACGATCGGTGGGCTCGAAACGCGCGCGAAGTGGGAGGCGAGCGTTCGCGCCGGCAAGTCGCAGAGTGCGCCGGTGACGATACCGGGGTGGCGCGGGCCGGACGGCAAGCTCTGGACGCGCGGGACGATGGTCGACCTCGTGTCGCCGTGGCTGCTGATCGACGCGAAGATGCTGATCGTCGAGGTCACCTTGTCGATCTCAGGCGAGAGCAAGTCGACCGAGCTGAAGCTGTCTCCGCCCGCGGCATACAGCCAGCTGCCGGTAAGCGAGGACGCGGAAGCGTCGCGAGTGGGGAAGGCAAAATGAGGGCGCTGTTCAACCGCATCCAGATGATGGCGGCGCGGGCTATCGCGACGCAGGTCGACGACAGCAAGGGGTTGCAGTCGCTACAGGTCGAGCTGCTCGCGGATGAAGTCCAGGACAGCGTGGAGCGCTTCACCGAATACGGTTTCACCTCGGTACCGCTGGCCGATGCCGAGGCGGTGACATTGTCGCCGGGTGGGCTGCGGAGCCGGGCGATCGTGATCTGTGTCGCCGATCGGCGGTACCGGTTGAAGGGGCTCGAGTCCGGTGAGGTCGCGCTGCATGATGACCAGGACCAGGTCATCCATATCAAGCGCGACGGGATCGAGATCACCAGCCCGACGCGGGTCAAGGTGACGGCGCCGGCCGTGATCGTCTCGGCCGACACGGTGCATCTGGGCGACGAAGGCGGCGCCGGCGTGGCGCGGATCGGCGATGCAGTCAGCGGCGGCGTGATCACCGGCGGCAGCACAACGGTGTTCGCGGTATGAGTGCCGATCTTGCCAAGCTGCCGGCGCCGGTCGGCTCCTATCTGTGCAGCGTCAGTTTCTGGCGGCAGCCGGACGGGACCGTGCGGCCGCAGCTGGAAAAGATGCCGGTCAACGTCATTCGCGAACTGCCCGGCGAACCGCATCAGAAGTTGCGCGTGGCGGCTGACTGGCTTGCGACGGCGGCTGCCAACTTCCTGCGACAGGCCGAGGCGCTCGTGCCGCCGGAGGGTGACGAGTCGTGACGGACATCGCGCTTTCCTGGGATGCCGCCTTGTTCGGCGCCGATATCGCCGTGGCCGGCGGTGACCTGGTCACCGATGACGGGCTGCGCACGGCGGTGATCCTCTCGCTCTTTTCGGATGCGCGGGCGCGCGACGACGATGCGCTGCCCGATGCCGGCAGCGACCGGCGCGGATGGTGGGGCGACGTGGCCGCTTCGCCGGCCGACGACCGGACCGGATCGCGGCTGTGGTTGCTGGCGCGATCAAAGAACCTGCCGGCGGTGCTGGCGAACGTGCGCGATTATGTGCGCGAGGCTCTGGCCTGGCTGATCGAGGATGGCGTGGCCGCGTCGATCGACATCGTCGCCGAGACGCCGCGCCGGGACGCGCTGGCGCTGGGCGTAACCATCAACCGGCCGGGTGGCGCCGCCGGCCGACGCTTCGACTTCGTCTGGGAGGCGACCCTTTGACCTTTGCACGTCCGACCCTCAGCGAGCTGATCGCGCGGGCGCAGGCCGACATCGATGCGCGGCTGCCGGGCGCCGATTCGCGGCTGCGGCGGTCGGTGCTCGGCACCTTGGCGACCGTCCATGCCGGCGCGATCCACGGCACCTATGGCTATGTCGATTATCTCGCGCGGCAGATCCTGCCCGATACCGCCGACGCCGAATATCTGGCGCGGTGGGCGAGCGTGTTCGGCCTGACCCGCAAGTCGGCGACGGCGGCGGCGGGCGATGTCACCGCGACCGGGACCAATGGCATCGACATTCCGGCCGGCACCGCGCTCGTGCGGGCGGATGGCGCGCGCTATCTGACGGCCGCGCTGGTGACGATCGCTGCCGGCACCGCGACCTTGGCGGTGACTGCGGAGACCTATGGCGCCGGCGGCGCGATGACTGCTGGGCAGCTTCTGACGTTCGTGTCGCCGATCGGCGGCGTGTCGGCGACCGCGACGGTGGCGGTGGGCGGCATCGGCGGCGGCGCCGAGGAGGAAAGCGATGCGCTGCTGCGCGACCGGCTGCTGCTGCGGATTCGCGAGCCGGTGCGCGGCGGGGCCGCCAGCGACTATGTTTATTGGGCGCTGCAGGTGCCCGAGGTGACGCGGGCGTGGGTCTATCCCGCGATGTCGGGCCTCGGCACGGTCGGCGTCGCGTTCGTGATGGACGGTCGCGTCGACATCATTCCCGACGCCGGCGACGTGGCCGACGTCCAGGACCATATCGACGCGCTGCGGCCGGTGACCGCCGACGTGACCGTGTTCGCGCCGGTGGCCGACCCGCTGGCGTTCACGATCGAGCTGATCACCGACACCGTCGCGATCCGGGCGGCGGTGGAGGCCGAGCTGCGCGACCTGATCGCGCGCGAGGCCGAGCCGGGCGGCACCTTGCTGATCAGCCATATCCGCGAGGCGATCTCGATCGCGGCCGGCGAGACCGACCATGTGCTCACCGTCCCGTCCGCCAATGTGACGGCGGCGGCGGGCGACATCACGACGCTCGGCGTCATCACCTGGGCCTGAGCGATGGACGCTGCTGGTCACCTTCTGCAGCTCCAGTCGCTCTTGCCGCAGGGCCGCGCCTGGCCGCGCGATGCCGATGCGGTGCTGACCGATCTGCTCGGCGGATGGGCGGAGGAGTTCGCGCGGGTCGATGCGCGCGCGGAGCTGCTCGTAGAGGAGGCCGACGTGCGGACCTCGGCCGAGTTGCTCGGCGACTGGGAGCGGCTGCTCGGCCTGCCGAATCCGTGCACGGTCGCGGCGACGTCGGTGGCCGGCCGCCAGCTGGCGGCGTGGCAGGACCTGGCGCTGCAGGCCGGGCAGACGCCGGCCTTCTACATCGCGCTGGCGGCGGCGATCGGGGCGGTCATCGAGATCCATGAGTTCGATCCGGCGGTGGACACCTATGATTCGAGCCTGACGGCTTTGATCGCCGGCGGGAAATACCGCCACGTCTGGCGCGTCCATGTGCTGACGGCGTCGGACTACTGGACATTCCGCGCCGGCATCGGCCGCGCCGGCGACCGGCTGGAAGAGGGCGGGACGCTCGATCTGGAGTGCATCATCACGGCGTGCCGGCCAGCGCACAGCTATGTCATTTTTACTTACGAGGGCGGGTAACATGCATCGGATCGACGCGAGCGGCTATGCGGCCGGTGGTTTCTTCAAATCGTCGCCGGCGCCGGCGACGGTTGTTTCCGTCGCCTGGCTGAACGGAGTCCAGGAAGAGATCGCCAAGGTGATCGAGGACCCGACGGGCGGCAACACCGCGCTGGTCAAGGCGAACAACGGCCAGCTGCTGACCGCGATCCGCAAGATCGCGATCCCGGCGGCGCCGACCTTGGCGATGCCGGGGCGCAGTTTCAACGCGGACGGAACGATCGATATGTGGGCATCAGCCTCGTGCGGCGCGAACGCATCGACGGTGATCAACCTGCCGTACGCCTTCCCGAACGCATGCTTCTTCGCTTTCGCGAACGGCGGCAACGCATCGGGCGGACAGCAGGACAACGGGCCGTACGCGTCGGCTTGGTCGACGACGACGGTTACGGTCTACAACGCGATCGATTCGGCCGTGACCGTGAATGTCTGGGCGAAAGGATACTGACATGGCGGTGGATGTGGCTGCGATCCGGGTGCTGCTCGACCGGGCGACCAAGGGCCCCTGGTATACGGTCGGGCATCCTTGGCGGGACTGGGGCGTTTCGGGCTCGATCCTCGCCGGCAATCCCGATCCGCATGTCGGCAAGATGGTGGTGGACGGCCCCTATGAGTTGGACCTGCTCGAAGACGAGGGCGAGACCGACGCCGGCGTGGTCGAGCAAAGCGATTGCGACATGGACCTGATCGTCGCGCTCCGGAACGCGGCGGAGGAGCTGCTCGCGGCTTATGAGAAGACTCTGATTTCCAACCCCTGACGGGGGAGGTCGGGGCGCGCCAACGCCCCGAACCGCGGGCCGCAACCCGCACCTCGGCGCGTCCATGGCCGCGCCTCAGTTCCCCCGGCCGTCGAGCGGCGGGGGCGTTATGACGAGTGGAAGTTAATGGAGGATTTTGGTCTGGCGCCGGTCGATCCGGTGCTGCCGGTTGCCCCCTATGTCGGGGGAAAGAAGGTGCTTGCGAAGCATCTGGGCGAGCGCATCGCGCGCGTGCCGCACGATCTCTACGCGGAGCCGTTCATGGGCATGGGCGGCGTCTTCTTCCGGCGCCGCAGCCGGCCGAAGGTCGAGGTGATCAACGATGTGTCGCAGGACGTCGTGACGCTGTTCCGCATCCTGCAGCGCCACTACCAGGCGTTCCTCGACACGCTGAAATGGCAGCTGTCGAGCCGTGCCGAATTCGAGCGGCTGATGAAGGTCGACCCATCGACGTTGACCGATCTCGAACGGTCGGCGCGCTTCCTCTATCTCCAGCGCCAGGCGTTCGGTGGGAAGGTGGCGGGCCGAACCTATGGCGTGACGCGCACGGGGCCGGCGCGGTTCGATCTGACCAAGCTGGTGCCGATGCTGGAAGCCGTCCACGATCGGCTGTCGGGCGTCCACATCGAATGCCTGCGGTATGACGCCTTCATCCGGCGCTACGATCGCCCAGGCGCGCTGTTCTATCTCGACCCGCCCTATTGGGGATGCGAGGCCGACTATGGTCAGGGCGTTTATGGAGGGGATGATTTCAGGTCGCTGAGAGCCCTCTTAGAAGGGCTTCAGGGGCGCTTCATCCTGTCGATCAACGACGTGCCGGCGATCCGGGAAACGTTCGCCGGATTCGAGATCGAGGAGGTGACGTTGAACTATCGGGTGAGCGGCACGGTGACGCCGGCGCGGGAGCTGGTTATCACTGGGGGTGCAACCATAGGAGAATGAAAATGTCAGACCGCGGTGCCGTCGAGATCGTATCGCATGCCGATCGCTCTATCGCTTCTGGGAAACGTGTTCAGGTTCACATCGAGGGTATGCCGTCGCCATTTGTTGTCAGCCAGATTTCAATGTCGGGTACCAGCTCGCTGTCTTTTGTCGGCGCCAGGGCGGGGACGGAGTACATGATCCAGGCCGACCGCCTCGTTGGCATTTTGGTTTCGGAGGAAAGAGCCCGTCGTGACGATGACGACGACTGAGAGTGCTCTAAAACGTCTTGTCCGGGACTCTAAAAGCATTTGTCGCGCTACACCGACCCAAACCGGCAATTGACAGTTGTTCGTGTTATGTTCACATGGGGCTAGGCTGGCGAGAGAGCCGCGATGGTTGAAGGGTTGCCTGATAATACAGGGAAAATACAGGGAACACGGGTCCGCGGACATGCCGAATCGGACGACCCGGCGGGCATCTGCTCCGGGGCCGATCGAGGCGTCGCTACGGAACGCACCGCCCCCGTCGAGGTGCGCGCGACGCCCGCTCCATCGGCGAGTATCGGTTACATTCTATCGTGCGGTGGGGGTCGGCCGCTGGAACGTCGCTGGGAACGCTGTCCGCTGAAAGAACAGCGGAAATACAGCGGCGCCCCGCGTTCGGACGCGCCGAATCGGGCACCTCCTCCCGATCCGCGACCGCCGCCGGTGCACCGGCGCGGACGCGGCCCTCAAAGCGCGCGCAGCGCCTTGGCCGGCCGCACCGACATCAAAGGGATCGATCCGGCCAAGCCGATGCCCAGGGTCAGGATCGCGCCCGCGGCCAGCGTGCCCAGCACCACGCTCCAGTCAGGCGCCCAGCCGAATTCGAACACCCGTACGATCACATACCACGCCGCGCCGATGCCGAGTCCCAGCGAGACCAGAGCCAGCAGCGCGGCGAGCACGCCATATTCCAGTGCCTGCGCGCCCAGGATCTGCAGCCGCGTCGCGCCGAGCGTCTTGAGGATCACGCTGTCATAGCTGCGCGCCTGCCGCGACGCCGCGATCGCGCCGATCAGCACGGCGATGCCGGCGAGGATCGCGATCGAGGCCGCCGCCACGATCGCGCTCGACATCTGATCGAGCAGCCCGCCGACCTGGTCGATCACCTCGCGCACTGCGATCACCGAGATCGAGGGGAAGGCGGCCAGCAGCGCGCGCGAGACCGCCGCCTCTCTGGCCGGGTCCATCGTGATCGTCGCCGCCAGGCTGTGCGGCGCGCTGACCAGCGTGTCGGGCGAGAAGACGAGGATATAGTTGAACCCCATCGTGTCCCAATTGACCTTGCGCAGCGAGCCGATCCGCGCCTCGATCTCGCGGCCGAGCACGCTCACCGTCAGCGTGTCGCCCACGCCGACGCCCATGATCTTCGCCGCCTCGGCATCGAGCGAGACGAGCGGCGGGCCTTGATAGTCGCGCGGCCACCACTGTCCGGCCACCAGTTCGCTGCCCTCGGGCAGCACATCGCTATAGGTCACGCCGCGTTCGCCGCGTAGGAACCACGCGCCCTCGGGCAGTTCCTTGAGGTCGGCGACGCGCTGCTTGCCATAAGCGGTAATCGTGCCGCGCAAGGTCGGCACGACGTTGAGCACCGCCGCCGGCGCGGCCCCCTTCACGAGCGCGCGGAAGCGCTCCTGCTGCGCCACGGGCACGTCGAGCACGAACTGGTTGGGCGCCTTTTTCGGCACCGTCCGGCTGATCTCCGCATTCAGGCTGGTCTGGATGCCCGCTAGGGTCACGAACAGAGTCAGCGCGAGGCCGAGCGCCACAACCAGCGCCGGCGTCTGCGCGCCGGGGCGATGGAGGTTGGCGACCGCCAGCCGCCACAAGGGCCGGCGCGAGCGCGGCATCCGCGCGGCGATCCGCCTGACGCCCCAGCCGATGACCAGCAGCAACAGCAGCACGCCCGCGGTCGCGCCGAGCACGATCCCCGAGAACAACGGATCGCGCGCCGGCACCAGCGCCAGCAGCACCACCGCCAGCGCGGCGAGGCCGACCTGGATCAAGGTACGGCGGTCGATCCCGCCGCGCCGCTCGACCAGCCCGCGAAACAAGGCGGCGGCAGGCTCGGTGCGGGCGCGGGCGAGCGGCGGCAAAGTGAAGATCAGGCCGATCAGCACGCCATAGGCCGCGCTCGTCGCCAGCGGCAGCGGGAAGATGCCGATGCCCGGCTTCACCGGCAGCATGTCGCCCGCCGCGAGGATCAAAGCCGGCGGCAGCACCATGCCGGCGATCAGCCCGGTCGCCACCGCGAGCAAGGCGACCGCGCCGATCTGCATCATGTAGATCCGGGCGATGTCGGCCGAGGTCGCGCCCAGCACCTTCAGCGTCGCGATGCCGCTGCGCTTGAGCGCGAGATAGGAGGAGACGCCGTTGCTGACGCCGATCCCGGCGATCACCAGCGCGGTCAGCCCGATCAGCGAGAGGAACTGCCCCATCCGTTCGAAGAAGCGATTGGCGCCCGGCGCGGCGCGGTCGCGGTCCTTCAGCTCCCAGCCGGCGGTCGGATAGCGCGCCTTCAACGTATCGACGATTTTGGCGGCGTCGGCGCCGGGGGCGAGCCGGATCCGGTATTTGCTCTCGTAGAGGCTGCCCGGCTGCAGCAGTCCGGTGCGCCGCAATCCCTCCATCGCCGTGATCGCGACCGGCCCCAAAGTGAAGCCCTCGCCGACGCGGTCGGGTTCGTCGGCGATGATGCCGGCGATCGTGAAGTCGGCCGTGCCATAGCGCAGCCGGTCGCCCGGCTTCACGCCCAGCCGGTCGGACAGCGATTGGCCGATCACGAGCGAGTCCGCCGTCAGCGCTCCGGCGAGCGGGCCCTGCTGCAAGGTCAGCGCGCCATAGAGCGGGTAAGCGCCATCGACGCCCTTCAATTCGGTCAGCACCGCCGCGGGGGCGTCGGTCGGCACCGCGCCCGGCGACCGCGCCATCGCCCGCATCCGGATCGTCTCGCTGAGACGTCCGATCCCGCGCAGTGCCGCCTTCTCGTCGGCGCTCGCCTCGCGCTGCGTCATCGCCACCTCGACGTCGCCGCCCAGCAGCGTCTGCCCGCGCGCGGCCAGCTCGCTGGTGATCGCCGCGGTCAGGCTGCCGATCGCCGCCAGGGTCGCGACGCCGAGGAACAGGCAGATGAACAGCAGCCTGAGGCCACGAAAATTGGCGTTGAGATCGCGGCGTGCGATCGCCCAGCTTGCGCGCCAGCCGAGTTGCTGCACGGGTTCCGCCGTCACGCCCGGCGATCCGAAACGATCATCCCGTCCTTCATCTCGACCACCCGGTCGCAGCGCTGCGCCAGCGACGGATCATGGGTGATGATGACCAGGGTCGCGCCGCTCGCCGCCTGCCGGTCGAACAGCAGGTCGATGATCGCCGCCCCGGTCGCCGCGTCGAGATTGCCGGTCGGCTCGTCGGCGAAGATGATCTCGGGCCGCGGCGCCACCGCGCGGGCGATCGCCACGCGCTGCTGCTCGCCGCCCGACAGCTGCGACGGATAATGGCTGGTGCGATGGCCCAGCCCCACCGCCTCCAGCTCGGCCGCCGCGCGTGCGAACGCGTCGTCGGCACCGGCAAGCTCCAGCGGCACCGCGACATTCTCCAGCGCGCTCATCGTCGGCAGCAGATGGAAGGACTGCAGCACGATGCCGACGCGGCCGCGCCGCGCCCGCGCCAGCGCGTCCTCGTCCAGCGTGCCATGGTCGACTCCCGCCACCCGCACCTCGCCGCCGCTCGCGCGTTCGAGGCCGGAAAGCACCGCCATCAGCGACGATTTGCCCGAACCCGATGCGCCGAGGATCGCCAGGCTCTCGCCACGGACGATGTCGAGATCGATGCCGCGCAGGATCTCGACCGGCGCGTCGCGCGTGCCGAGCGACAGGGTGACATTGCGCGCGCGGATCGCGATATGCGCGAGATCGCTGGTTCCGTGCATGTGGAAAGGACGCTCCGTGGCTGTCAGGATCAAGGTTTTTGCGGCATTGCTGCCGATGGTCCTGCTGGCCGGGGGGTGCTCGGACAGCGGGTCGCCAGCCAACATGGCGACGCAATCGCAAAATGATAGTGCCGCCGCGTCGGTTTCCGCCCCCACCGCCGACGAAAAGCTCGTCGTCGCGTTCGGCGACAGCCTCTATGCCGGTTATCAGCTCGAACAGAATCAGGGGTTCGCGCCGGTGCTCGAACAGGCGCTGAAGGCGAAGGGCATCGCCGCGCGCGTGCAGAACGCCGGCGTTTCGGGCGACACCACCGGCGCCGGTCTCCAGCGTCTCGCCTTCACGCTCGACGGCCAGCCGCGCAAGCCCGATCTCGTCATCGTCGGCCTCGGCGGCAACGACATGCTCCGCGGTCTCAGCCCCGACGAGACCCGCGCCAATCTCGACGCGATCCTGACCGAGCTCGACAAGCGCGGCATCGAGACGGTGATGACCGGCATGCTCGCATCACCCAATATGGGGCCGGACTATGCCAGGGACTTCAACGCGATCTTCCCCGCGCTGGCGAAGAAGCACAAGGCGGTGCTGTACCCGTTCTTCCTCGACGGCGTGGTCGGCCACCGCGAGCTGATCCTGGCCGACGGCATCCACCCCAATGACGAGGGCGTGAAGATCATCGTCGGCCATGTCGCGCCGGTCATCGCGAAGGCGCTCGCCGACTGACGGCCATTCCAACGATCGAAGGTGCCGCTCTCACCCCTCTACCGCTTGCGGGAGAGGGACAGACTTGCGCAGCAAGTCAGGGTGAGGGCCTGTACGAAACGCCGCCCTTCAGGCCCTCACCCTCGCCGCCTTCGGCGTCTTTCCCTCTCCCGCATGCGGTAGAGGGCAGGAGTAAGCGGCGTCCACCGTCACAGATCCAGAATATGCATCAGCATCGGCTTGCCGGTCAGGCTCGGCGACCCGCTGAGCCGTTCCAGCGCATCCGCCACCCCGCGCTCGGGGCCGGCATGGGTGATGATCGCGATGATCGCCGAGCCGTCGGGGGCGGTGCCGCGCTGCATCAGGCTCTCGATCGAGACGCCCGAATCGCGCATGGCCGCCGCGATCTCGGCGAGCACGCCCGGCTTGTCGACGACGGTGAAGCGCAGATAGGCGCGGCCGAGGCGGTCGGCGCTCGACGCCGGCGGCGGGACGGTCAGCGAATCGACCGGCATCGCGAAGGCCGGCCCATATTCGCCGCGGGCGATGTCGATCAGGTCGGCCACCACCGCCGAGGCGGTCGGTCCGTCGCCGGCGCCGCGGCCCTCGAAGAACAGCCGGCCGACGAAATTGCCCTCGGCCACGACCGCGTTGAGCGAACCGGCGACGTGCGCCAGCGGATGGCTGGTCGGCACCAGGCAGGGATGGACGCGCTGGAACAGCCCCTTCGAATTCGATTCGGCGAGGCCGACGAGGCGGATGCGGAAGCCCAGCGCCTGCGCCTCGGCGATGTCGGCGGCGATCACGTGGCGGATGCCCGAGATCGCGATGCCGGCGAAATCGAGCCGCGTGCCGAACGCCAGGCTCGAGAGGATCGACAATTTGTGCGCGGCATCGACGCCATCGATGTCGAAGCTGGGATCCGATTCGGCATAGCCCAGCGCCTGCGCGTCGGCGAGCACCGCGGCGAAATCGCTGCCCTTCGCCTCCATCGTCGTCAGGATGTAATTGCAGGTGCCGTTGAGGATGCCATAGACGCGGCCGATCTCGTTGGCCGCGGCGCCTTCGCGCAGCCCCTTGATCACCGGGATGCCGCCCGCGACCGCCGCTTCATATTTCAGCGCGACGCCGGCCTGCTCGGCCTGTTTCGCCAGCGCCAGGCCGTGATGCGCGATCATCGCCTTGTTGGCGGTGACGAACGCCTTGCCCGCGCCCAGCGTGTTGCGCGCGAGCGTCAGCGCCGGCCCGTCCGATCCGCCGATCAGTTCGACGACGACGTCGACATCGTCGCGCGTGGCGAGCGTGTGGGTGTCGTCGACCCATTCGAACGCCGACAGGTCGAAGCCGCGATCGCGGGTGCGGTCGCGCGCCGAGACCGCGACGATCTCGATCGCCTTGCCCGCGCGCCGGGTGATCAGCTCGCGATTGGTTTCGAGCAGACGGACGACGCCGCCGCCGACCGTACCCAGCCCCGCCAATGCAATCCGCAATCTGTCAGCCATTCTCGTCCCGCTTCCTTGGCCACGCCGGCCCGCCACGCGCCTTAGCGGCGGAGTTCGGCCGCCGCCAGTGCAAGGCTTCGTTGGCGCAGGGTGTCAGCCGGTGCCCTTCGCCCGATCCGGATGCGCGGCGGCGAAGGCCTCCAGCGACTGTGCCGCGGCGTCGATCCTGACCAGAATCGGGAAATCGTCGAGCGGCAGATCATAGCGGCGCGCATTGTAGAGCTGCGGCACCAGGCAGACATCGGCCAGGTCGGGGGTGTCGCCGCCGAGGAAGCGGCCCGATCCTTCGGCCATCCGCTCGAGCGCGACCAGCCCCTCGCGCAGCCAGTGCCGGTACCACTGATCGCGCGCCGCGTCGGCCACGCCCAGTTCGCGCTTCAGATATTTGAGCACGCGCAGATTGTTGAGCGGGTGGACGTCGCACGCGATCACCAGCGCCTGCGCCAGCGTCTTCGCTCGGCGCGCCGGGTCCTTGGAGACCATCGGCGGATCGGGGAAGCTGGCGTCGAGATAGTCGATGATCGCGAGGCTCTGGGTCAGTTGCAGGCCGTCGATCTCCAGGGTCGGCACGAAGCCCTGCGGGTTGCGCGCCAGATTGTCGGGCTCGCGCTGTACGCCGTCGAGCAGGCTGAGGTCGATGGACTCATAGGCCACGCCCTTGAGGTTGAGCGCGATGCGGACGCGATAGCTCGCCGAGGAGCGGTGATAGTCGAACAGCCTGATGGTCATCTTTCCCTCCGCGTCAGCGCCGCGCGAGCGCCCGTCCGGCGACCGCGTCCAGCTTCGCCAGCAATGCCGGATCGCGCGCATCGGGCGCGGTCATCAGCGCCTGATCGAGCACGGTGTCGATCGGCGAGGGCGTCCGTTCGGCGGGCAGCAGCGCCACGAGTTCGCGGACCATCCGCCGCGCCTTCGCGCTGTTGGCGGCCATCACCGCCATCACCTGATCGACCTCGACATGCGCCTCGCCCTCGCGCCAGCAATCATAGTCGGTGACCATGCCGACCAGCGCATAGGGCAGTTCCGCCTCGCGCGCGAGCTTGGCCTCGGGCATCGCGGTCATGCCGATCACGTCGCAATTCCAGCTGCGATAGACATGGCTTTCGGCGCGCGACGAGAATTGCGGTCCTTCCATCGCCAGATAGCAGCCGCCTTCGCTGACCTCGGCGCCGGCGCGGCGGGCCGCTTCGGCGGCGAAGCCGGACAGCCGCGGGCAGACCGGATCGGCCATCGAGACATGCGCGACCATGCCGGTGCCGAAGAAGCTCTTCTCGCGCGCGAAGGTGCGGTCGATCAGCTGGTCGATGACGACGAACCGTCCGGGCGGCAGGGGCTCGCGCAGCGATCCGATCGCCGAGACCGACAGGATATCGGTGCAGCCGGCACGCTTCAGCGCATCGATATTGGCGCGGAAATTGATGCCCGATGGCGAGATCCGGTGACCGCGGCCATGGCGCGGCAGGAAGACCAGGCGGACGTCGCCGATATGCCCCGTCAGCAATGCGTCGGACGGCTGGCCCCAGGGCGTATCGATCTCGATCCACTGCGGGTCTTCCAGCGCATCGATCGCATAGAGACCGGATCCGCCTATCACGCCCAGTGTCCAGCCGCTCATCGTCATTCCTTCTCATCTCCTACCCTTCCCCCTTGATGGGGGAAGGATACGGAGACTTGGCGGCTTTGCCGCCTAGTCGCAGTTGGATGGGGGTGATGTTTGGCGAATGGCTCTACGCCGAACGTCACCCCCACCTAGCTCCGACTAGGGCCAGCCAAGTGGCGGACCCAAGTCTGCGCAACCCTCCCCCATCAAGGGGGAGGGGAAAAGTCAACGTGTGATCATGATCAAGTCACTCACGGCGCCTTCACCAGGCTCCGCCGCATGCCATAACCGAAATAGACCAGCAGCCCGGCGCCGTTCCAGATCAGGAACCAGATCTGCGTGCGCTCGGGCAGGCTGAAGAACAGATACAGACAGCCCAGGATCGCGCCGATCCCCACGGCCCACGCGGCCGGGGTGCGGAACGGCCGCGGCGCGTCGGGTGCGCGGCGGCGCAGGATCAGCATGCAGGTCGCCACGGCGATGAACGCGCACAACGTGCCTGAATTGGCGAGCGCGGCGATCTGGTCGAGCGGCACCAGCCCGGCGAAGATGCTGACGAAGATCGCGGTCAGGATGGTGATCCTGACCGGCGTTCCTCGCCGCGAGATCTTCGCCAGCGCCGGCGGCAGGAAGCCGTCGCGCGCGACGACCAGGAAGATGCGGCTCTGGCCATAGAGGAAGGCGAGCAGCACCGTCGGCAGCGCGATCACGGCGGCGGCGCCGATCACCTTGGCGATGCCCGGCTCGCCGATCTGGCGCAGGATCAGCGCCAGCGGCTCGGCGCTGTTGGCGAAATCGCCGAAATAGAGCGCGCCGACCGCCGCCGCCGCGACCACCATGTAGATGATCGTGCAGGCCACCATCGATCCGACGATGCCGATCGCGAGATCGCGGTCGGGGTTCCTGGTTTCCTCGGCTGCGGTCGAGATCGCATCGAAGCCGTAGAAGGCGAAGAAGATGATCGCCGCCGCCGCCATCACCCCGCGCTCGACGCCGTCCGGCCCCATCGTCTTGCCGAAGCCGAACGGCATGAACGGTTCGAAATGGGTGGCATCGAAATGCGGCAGCGCGACCGCGACGAACAGCGACAGTGTGACGATCTTGATCAGGACGAGCACCATGTTGAGCCGCGCGCTCTCACGCGTGCCCAGCATCAGCAGTCCGGCGACCACCGCGATGATGAAGACCGCCGGCAGGTTGACCAGGCCGCCATGGCCCGCGAACGGTCCGCTCGTCAGCGCCTTGGGCAGGCCGAGGCCCAGGCTCTCCAGGAATCCGCTGGCATAGCCCGACCAGCCGACCGCGACCGTCGACACCACCAGCGAATATTCGAGGATCAGGCTCCAGCCGACCACCCACGCGAAGATCTCGCCCAGCACCGCATAGCTGTAGGTATAGGCGCTGCCCGATGCCGGCATCATCGTCGCCATTTCGGCATAGGCGAGCGCGGCGCAGGCGCAGATCGCGCCGGCGATCGCGAAGCTCAGCAGCACCGACGGCCCGGCCTTGTCGGCGCCGACGCCGATCAAAGTGAGGATGCCGGTGCCGACGATCGCGCCGACGCCGAGCGCGACGAGATGCGGCCAGCCCAATGTCCGCGCCATCCGGTGCTCATGCGGCTGGTCGTCGGCCGAGACAATGATCTTGCGGCGCAGCAATGGGTTCATGTGGCGGTCCCCGAATTCAGCCGTCGAGGCTGGACGGCGGGGGTGGCAGCGTCAAGGGGCGGCGGCGGCGTGGCCGACCGCCCAGGCCGCCGCGACCTGCAACAGGAAATTGGCGCGCTGGCTGGTCAGTTCGTCCTGCGCCCATTGTTCCTGTGGTCCGGTGGCGAATCGCGCGGTCACTGCGGCGCCGGCGGCGCGGAAGCGATCGAGCGCCGCCTGCGGACGGCCGAGTCCGCGCAGCTCGATCACGCCGATATTGCCGAGCGCGGCGATCACGTTGGGGTGGGTGTTGCCGAGGCTGGCGCGCCAGCTCGCCAGCGCCTTGCGCGCCAGCGGATCGGCCTCGGCAAAACGGCCCTGCGCGAACAGGTTGGCGGCGAGGCTGTGATAGAAGCCGGCGGTCTGCGGATGGGCGTCGCCCAATGCCGTGCGGCTGATCTCCAGCGCGCGGCGGAACATCGGTTCGGCCTCGGCATGGCGATCCTGCGCCTCGAGGTTGAACGCGACATTGTTGTAGCCGATCGCGGTGCCGGGGTGTGCGTCGCCCAGCGCGGCGCGCATGATCTCGAGTCCCTTGCGGTAGAACGGCTCTGCTTCGGCATAGCGGCCCAGCGTGTTCAGCGTGACGGCGAGATTATTCTCGATCTGGCCGGTGGTCGGATGCGATTCGCCCAGCAAGGCGATCGCGATCGCCAATGCATTGCGAAAGATCGGTTCGGCCTGCGCATTGCGGCCCTCCGCGTTCAGCACCGATCCCAGATTGTTGTAGGCGGTCAGCGTCTGCGGGTGGCGCTCGCCCAGCGAAGCCCGGCAGATCTGCAGCGCCTTGCGGTCGAGCGCTTCGGCTTCGCCGAATCGTCCCCTTGCCTTCAGGCTGGCGGCGAGATTGCTATAGGCGACGGCGGTATCGGGATGGGTCTCGCCGCGCGTCGCCAGCCGGATCTCCAATGTCCTGCGATGCAGCGGTTCGGCTTCGGCATAACGGCTCTGCTCGTCGAGATTGAGTGCGAGATTGGCATAGCCCAACGCGGTGTCCGCGCCGCTCTCGCCCAGCACCGACTGCAACGTCGCCAGCGCGCCGCGGTAGAGCGGCTCGGCCTCCGCAAAGCGCCCCTGCGCATCGAGATTGAACGCAACATTGTTGTAGCCGACCGCGGTCAGCTGATGCGCCTCGCCCAGCGTGGCGCGGAAAATGTCCAGCGCCTTGCGAAACGGCGGCTCGGCATCGGCGTAACGGCCCTGCGCGTTGAGCGCGAGCGCAAGGTTGCTATAGCTGATCGCGGTGTCAGGAGAGGCTTCGCCCAGCACGGCCTGCGCCAGCGCCAGTGCCGCGCGGCCCAGCGTTTCGCTGTCGCCCGCCTTGCCGGCCAGCCGCGCCAGATTGGTGGCGGCGTTGGCGAGTTCGAGGCAGGCGGGCGCCTTGCCATAGCGCGTCGTGCAGGCGCCGAGATCGGCCAGCACCAATGGTAATGCCTCGGCATAATCGCCCTTCTTGAAGGCGGCTTCCGCCGCAGCGGACATCGGCACGCGGAAATCATCAGCCTGCGCATGCAGGCCCGTCGACAGGCCGCACAGCATCACGGCCGCACCCCAGACTCCCCAGCGAATCATGCCGATGCCCCTCCCATTATCGACCGAGTATCGCGCCCGAACGGCGGCAGGCGCAATGACCGGAACCCCGGCGCGATCGGTGATGATTGACTTCCGCCCGCCCGGATGTTTCGTCGCACGGGATGGACGCGACTGCGCATAATCTCGGCCCGATGGCCTCGCTCGAAATCGCAACCGCGCAGTTGCGCCGGCTCGTCCGCGTCGACCCGGCGCGGGCGGAAGTGCTGGCCGCGGACATATTGGCGCTGGCGCCGAACGATGCCGAGGCGCTGCGGCTGCTCGCGCGCGCCTGTTCGGCGCAGCGCCGCACCGATGCGGCGATCGACGCGCTGCGCCGCGCGACCGCCGCCGATCCCGACAATCCCGATGGCTGGCGCGCGCTGGGCGACCAGCTGATCCTCAAGGGCGACGGCGCCGGCGCCGATGCCGCTTATGCCCGCCAGATCAGGGCCTCGGTCAACGATCCGGCGCTGCGCGACGCGGCGATCGCGCTCGTCGACAACCAGCTCGCCGTCGTCGAGCGCATCCTCAAGCCGCATCTGAAGGCGCATCCGACCGACGTCGCCGCGATCCGCATGCTGGCGGAGCTCGCCGGCCGGCTCAACCGCTATGGCGATGCCGAGAAATTGCTGTCGCGCGCGGTCGAACTCGCGCCGGGCTTCGCGCAGGCGCGCTTCAATCTCGCCACTGTCTATTATCGGCAGAACCGCGCGATCGAGGCGATCGAGCAGCTCGACCGCCTGCTCGACGACGAACCCGACAATCCCAGCTACCGCAATCTCAAGGCGGCCGCGCTCGGCCGGATCGGCGATTTCGACGAGGCGGTCGCCCATTTCGAGCGTGTGCTCGAACGCCAGCAGGGCCATCCCAAATTGTGGATGAGCTATGGCCATGCGCTCAAGACCGTCGGCCGTCGCGATGACTGCATCGCCGCCTACAGCCGCGCGGTCGTGCTGGCGCCGGCGCTCGGCGAGGCCTGGTGGAGCCTCGCCAACATGAAGACCTGGCGCTTTTCCGATGCGGATATCGCGCTGATGCGCGGCGGACTCGACGTCCGCGGCCTGCCCGACGAGGATCGCTTCCACCTCCATTTCGCGCTCGGCAAGGCCTATGAGGATCGCGGCGAGTGGCGGAATTCCTTCGTCCATTATGATGCCGGCAACGTCCTGCGCCGCAAGAGCCTGCCCTATGATCCCGACGAGACCCGCCGCCACGTCGATCGCAGCATCGCCCTGCTGTCGCCGGCGCTGGTCGCGGCGTCGGCGACTGGCGGCTGCGCGGCGCCCGATCCGATCTTCGTCCTCGGCATGCCGCGCGCCGGATCGACCTTGATCGAGCAGATCCTCGCCAGCCATTCGATGGTCGAGGGCACGCAGGAATTGCACGATATCGGCCAGATCGCGCGCCAGCTCAGTGCGGCCGGGGAAGAGGGTGACGATACGAACGGGGACGAGGGCCGCTATCCCGAGTGCCTGGCCGACCTCTCGCCCGAAGCGCGCGACCGGCTGGGCCGATCCTATCTCGCGACGACGCGGATCCATCGCAAGACCGCGAAGCCGCTGTTCATCGACAAGATGCCGAACAACTGGCGGCATATCGCGTTGATCCGGCTGATCCTGCCGAACGCCCGGATCATCGACGCGCGGCGCCATCCGCTCGACTGCTGCTTCTCGAACTACAAGCAGCATTTCGCGCGCGGCCAGGGCTTCTCCTACGGATTGCGCGACATGGGCCGCAACTATGCCGACTATGTCCGGCTGATGGCGCATGTTGATCACGTGATGCCGGGCCGCGTCCACCGCGTGATCCACGAGCAGCTTGTCGACGATCCCGAAACCGAGATCCGCGCGTTGCTGGCCTATCTCGGTCTCCCGTTCGAAGCGGCCTGCCTGCGCTTCCACGAGAATGAGCGTGCGGTCCAGACCGCGAGTTCGGAGCAGGTCCGCCGCCCGCTCAACCGCGAAGGCATGGACCGCTGGCGCCATTACGAGCCATGGCTCGACCCGCTGAAACAGGCGCTGGGACCCGTGCTCGACGCCTGGCCGGCACCGCCGCGCTGACGCCCGTTTCCCGCCGGTTGTGACGCTTATGTCACAGTCTGGGGCCGTTCGTCGAACGGCAGGGGCAAACGCTCGAAAGCAAATTGACGCTGTCCCCGACATTGGCATGGTGCATCGCATAAGGGTAATTAGGGGGACTTTATGCGGACCAGTCGTCACGCGCTCATTCGCAGGACCATATCGGCCCTGCTCGCCTCCACCATCATCGCCGCGACGCCGGCCGCAGCGCAGCAGGAACCCGCGGCAGCGGATGCCTCGGATTCCGACGATATCATCGTCACCGCGCAGAAGCGCGAGCAGAGCCTGCAGGACGTGCCGATCAGCATCCAGGTGCTCGGCGGCAGCCAGCTCGAAAAGCAGCAGGTCTCGAGCTTCGACGATTATGCCAAGCTGCTGCCCAGCGTCAGCTTCCAGTCGTTCGGGCCCAGCCAGTCGCAGATCTTCTTCCGTGGCGTGACCAGCGGCGGTGACGGCCTGCATATCGGTCCGCTGCCGACTAGCGGCCTCTATGTCGACGAAACGCCGGTCACGACGATCGCGGGATCGGTCGATTTCCACGTCTACGACATCGCCCGCGTCGAGGCGCTGGCGGGACCGCAGGGCACGCTGTTCGGTGCGAGTTCGCTGTCGGGCACGCTGCGCATCATCACCAACGCGCCCGACACGAGCGGCTTCTCGGGTTCGGCCGATGCCCAGGTGACCAAGTTCGGCAAGGGCGACTGGGGCGGCCAGCTCGAAGCCTATGTCAATCTGCCGCTGTCGGAGACGATGGCGCTGCGCGTCGTCGGTTTCTACACGAAGGACGGCGGCTATATCGACAATATCCCCGGCACCCGCACCTTCTCGCTCGACGATGGCGACGACACGACCAGCCTGACGGTCAACAACAACGCGCTCGTCGAGAAGGATTATAACGACGTCGAGACCTATGGCGGCCGCGCCGCGCTGAAGATCGATCTCGACGACGAATGGACCGCGACACCGCAGATCATCTACCAGCATCAGGTGGCGAATGGCGGCTTCCTGTTCGATCCGCGCAAGGGCGATCTCAAGGTCACCGATTATCTGCCGTCACGCAACAATGATCGCTGGTTTCAGGCGGCGTTGACGATCGAAGGCAAGTTGAGCGACTGGGATATCGTCTATTCGGGCGGCTATTTCGAGCGCAAGGTCGATAATCGTGCCGATTATTCCTATTATACTGTTGCATACGACACCTATACCTACACCTATAATGGCACGACCTATTTCGGCAATGCGACCAACTTCCCGGATGCGAACGGCAATCCGATCAATCCCACCCAGAACCAGATCCTGTCCGACAAATATACCAAGCAGACGCATGAGTTTCGCGTCTCGTCGCCCTCCACCGAGTCGATCCGCCTGACCGCCGGCCTGTTCTTCCAGCGCCAGACCGACCGGGTGAAGGCCGATTACGAGGTCGACGGCATCGGCGACATTCCGCCGCCGGGCTGGTTCAAGCCGTTCCCGCGGTCGATCAGTCCCGGCGGCGACACGATCTTCCTGACCCGGATCAATCGCATCGACCGCGACTATGCGGCGTTCGGCCAGGTCGAATATGATGTCACGCCGGAGATCACCGTCACCGGCGGTATCCGCGGCTTCATCGCCAAGAACACGATCTTCGGCTTCTCCGGGCTGAACAGCGCCAGCAACACCAATCCGTCATTCTGCCTTCCGACGACCCAGACCGATCGGCCCTGCAACAGCGTCGACAAGAAGAATGACGAGAGCGGCTTCACCTACAAGGGCAATGTCAGCTGGAAGCTCACGCCCGACGCGATGATCTATGGCACGATATCGCGCGGTTTCCGTCCCGGTGGCAACAACCGGCGGGTCGGCGTGCTGCCCTACAAATCCGATACGCTGACCAATTACGAAGTCGGCTTCAAGACCAGCTGGGGCCGGCTGATCTTCAACGGCGCCGCCTTCTACCAGAAGTGGAAGGATCTGCAGTTCGGGCTGGTGCCGCTCAACAATAATGGCGTCACCAACACCTACAATGCCGGCGATGCGCGCATCTATGGTGCGGAGGGCAGCCTCGCCTTCCGGATGGGCGGGCTCAGCCTCCAGGCATCCGGCACCTATATCGACGCCAAGCTGACGACCGATTTCTGCTCGGTCGATCCGGTGACCAAGAACATCGTCTGCGTGCCCGGCGAAGTGCCGGCCGCGCCCAAGGGCACGCGCTTGCCGGTCCAGCCCAAGTTCAAGGGCAATGCCAATGCGCGTTACGAATTCCCGCTGGGGTCGGCGGAAACCGCGTTCGTTCAGGGTTCGGTCAATTATCAGGGCGGGACGCGCACCTTCCTGACCGATGCCGATTTCGCCGCGGTCGGGCCGACCAAGGCGTTCGCGACCTTCGACTTCTCGGTCGGAACGTCGTGGGAAAAATGGCGGATCGAGGCCTTCATCCAGAATGCGTTCGACAAGCGCGGGGCACTGACGCTCAACACCGCCTGCGCGACCTCGTTCTGCGGCCAATATGCGCGCGTCTATCCGATCAAGCCGCAATTGTTCGGCCTGAAGGTGGGCACGGACTTCTGAGGTAACGCCCCTCCCGCGGGCGGGAGGGGCGTGCTTTCCTACCGCCGCAGCAAGCGTCCGAACATCGTGCGATCCGCGAGGATTTCGCGCGCCGCATTATGCCCCGGCGCGCCGGTCACGCCGCCGCCCGGATGCGTGCCCGCGCCGCACATGTAGAGCCCCTTCAGCGGCCCGCGATAGGCCCCGTTGCCCAGCACCGGCCGCGCCGACCACAACTGGTCGAGCGACATGTTGCCGTGCATGATGTCGCCGCCGACGAGACCGAACTTGCGTTCGAGACCCTTGGGGCTGAGCCTGGTCATGCCGAGGATCGAGGCGCGGAAGCCCGGCGCCGCGGCTTCGACGGTGTCGATGATCACATCGGCCGCCGCGTCCTCCTCGGCATCCCAGTCGCGACCGTTGGGGAGCACCGGCGCGAATTGCTGGCAGAACAGGCTGGCGACATGCTGCCCGGCGGGCGCCAGGCTGTCGTCGACGGTCGAGGGGATCAGCATCTCGACGATCGGCTTCTTCGACCAGCCATGCGCTTTCGCGTCGATGAACGCCTGGTCCATATAATCGAGCGTCGGCGCCAGGATGATGCCCGACTGGTGATGTTCGCCGGGTTCGGGCAATGCGGTGAAGCGCGGCAGTTCGGACAGCGCGACGTTCATCCGGAACGTGCCCGACCCGGCCTTGAACGCCTTCGAGCGCTTGAGGAATTCGGGGCCGACATCGGCCGGATCCATCAGCCGCTCGTAGAGCAATTTCGGCCCGACATTGGCGATGACCGAATCGGCCATGACCTCCTGTCCGCCAACCAGTCTGACGCCGACCGCCTTCTGCCCATCCACGAGCACGCGGGCGACAGGCGCTTCGAGGCTGATCTCGACGCCCAGTGCCTGGCAGACCCTGGCCATGATCTGGGTGATCGCGCCCATGCCGCCGATGCTGTGGCCCCACGCGCCCTTCTTGCCGTTGACCTCGCCGAACACGTGGTGGAGCAGCACATAGGCGCTCCCCGGCGTGTCGGGGCTGGCATAATTGCCGACCACCGCGTCGAAGCCGAACGCGGCCTTGACCGCCTCGCTGTCGAACCAGCTGTCGAGGAAGGTCCGCGCCGATTTCACGAACAGGTCGAGCACGTCGCGCTGCTGCTCGAGCGGCATCCTGGCGAGGCGCCGGCCCTGGCGGGCGCCGTCGATCAATGTCTTCAGGCCGTCGCCGATATTGGGCGGCGTCTGCAGCGCGAGGTCGCGCAGCACCTCGGCGACATTCTCGAGCGCCGCATAATAAGCCGGCAGCGCCGCGGCATCGGCGTTGCTGAACTTGCGGAATTCGGCCTGCGTCCTCTCCAGCCCGCCGCCCAGCTTCAGATAGCGCCCGTCCTCCTGCGGCAGGAAGTTGGAGATCGGCCGCTCGATCACGCGATAGCCATGATCGGCCAGCTTCATGTCGGCGATGATTTTCGGCTGGAGCAGGCTGACGGTGTAGCTCGCCACCGAATTGCGGAAACCGGGGTGGAATGCCTCGGTCACCGCGGCGCCACCGACGGTGTCGCGCGCCTCGACGATGCGGACCTTCAGCCCGGCGCGGGCGAGATAGAAGGCGCAGACGAGGCCGTTATGGCCGGCGCCGATGATGAGGGCGTCATATTTCATAACTCTCCTCCCGCTTGCGGGAGGGGTCGGGGGAGGGGATGTTTCAACTTGGGCGGGGACGGCGACATGCCCTCCCCTAACCCCTCCCGCAAGCGGGAGGGGGATTGTCCATGGCTCCACCCCGGCGCCGGCGCGCGATGCAGCCGCGCCTCCGGGATCAGCTCGCGGACCTTGCGGCAGAAGCCGCGCAGGCAGACCTCGCTCTCGCCGAGCGGGCCGACGGTGTAGCTGGCCGATCGCATGCCGTCCTGCACCCGCGCGATCAGCGCGCTATCCTCCGCGTTGACCTGGCGGTTGATCCGCCAGTTCAGATAGCGCGCCGCCTTCATCTGGGGGCGGTCATCGGGCAGCGCATAGCTGATCTCGCGGATCAAGGTCTCGGTCGGCGAGACCGGCAGGAACTGCATGAAATCGACCTGGTCGGGATAGATGTCGAACGCGACATTGGGCCACAGCTTGAAATAGAGCCACAGCCTCTGCTGATCGTCGGGCAGATGATCGACCCTGGGCAGCAGTTTCTGGTATAGCCGCTCGGACAGGTTGGTCGATGGCCGGTCGATCAGCTCGCCCCACATCCGGTCGACATGCGCCTCGGCTTCGACGCCATAACCCTTGCCGAACAGCCGGGTCAGGCCGGGGTGGGCGACCGCGATGTGCAGCCCGTCGGAATAATTGTCGGCGACGTTCTTCCAGTTGACCCTGCGCTCGCGCAAGGTCACGCGGCCGATCGCGCGCAGATCCTCGAACCGGTAGGGTGCGATCATCGCTTCATAGGGTGCCATCATCGCCGCGACGGACGGCCCCGCAGCTTCCAGCCTGGCGAACACGAAGCCGCGCCAGATCTCGAGATCGACCGGCACGAGGCCGCTCTTCGCCATGTCGAGCGTCGGATATTCGGCCTTGCCCGGCACGCCGGTCAGCCGTCCGTCGAGTCCGTAGGTCCAGGCATGATAGGGGCAGACCAGCTTGCGCGCGCAGCCCGACGCGCCGTCGACCAGCCTGGAGGCGCGGTGGCGGCAGACATTGGTGAAGGCACGCACCTCGCGATCGTCGCCACGGATGACGATGATGCTCTCGCCGAGGAAATCGAGCGTGTGCCAGTCGCCGACATCGGCCACGTCGCTGACGTGGCAGACCACCTGCCAGCTCGGCCGCATCACGCGCGCCATCTCGTGCCCGAAATATTCGGGGTCGTGATACAGCCACGCCGGCAGACTCCAGCCCTCGTCGGGATCAATGTTTGGAATCGGTGCGGACGAAAGGCTTTGCATCGGGCGGCTCCTTGTTATACGATTGTATAGCAATGACGCGCAGCGATCAATCCCCCTCCACGTCATCCCGGCGCAGGCCGGGACCCAGCACCTCCGCATTTCCGGAAAGGGCGGTGTTTATGGGTCCCGGCCTGCGCCGGGATGACGGAGGGGAAGGCTCGCTCGCGCAATTCGGGCGGAAGCCGCAATGAGAGCGATCTTCACCCGCGAAGATGCGGACACCCGCCGCCTCGCACTGATCGAGGCGACGTCGTCATGCCTTGCCGAACTCGGCGTCGCCGGGACGTCGGTGCGCACGATCTGCGCGCGCGCGGGCGTGTCGCCCGGGCTGCTGCGCCATTATTTCGACGGCATCGACGCGCTGATCGCTGCGACCTATGCGCATGTCACCGCGACGGTCGGCGCCACACTCGCGGCCGCGGTGGCGGAGGCGGACCCCCAACCGCGTGCGCGGCTGATCGCCTATGCCACCGCCAACTTCCGGCCACCGATCGCCGATCCGGCCTTGCTCGCGACCTGGATCGCATTCTGGAGCCTGGTCAAGACCGACCCCGCGATCGCCGCGATCCACGCCGAGACCTATGCCGGTTCTCGCCGCGACCTCGAGACGCTGCTCGCCGACTGCGGACTGGCCCAACCCGAAGCGATGCTCGCGGCGATCGCGCTGACCGCGCTGATCGACGGGCTGTGGCTGGAACTCACGCTCGACCCCGCCAGCTTCACGCCCGAGCAGGCGAGCGCTATGGCGATCAGGTGGGTCGATGCGCTGGTTGCTTGAGAATTCCTCCCTGGAACGGAGCGTCGGGTTGGATTGCCCCCGGCAATCCAAGATCGTGCCCCGGCATTGCGACGATGTGGACATCATCGGGCACCAGGGGATATGACCGGATTGCAACTTGAGCGTGGGCTGCAGCAGAATGTTTAGGGGTTTTCGCACCTGTCACCGTAATTCAATATTCGAATTATCGATGCGCTTTAGACTATGCGCTGTTTTGTTTTTATCGCTGCCATTATCATCCTGTATGTATCAGAAACATGATCGTAACGGTCCGCCAGATGTCTCTACAATGAAATCTCCGCAAGATATCATTATTGTGTTTGAGAAAGAGTGTATTGAGCAGTCTCATATACGATGGGCCCACGATGAATCGCGCGTTCGTATGCAAGAGTGCGGCTATTTCGATAGCGGTGATTGTCGGGATAGTGTTGATGGTTGGGCGGATTGGAAGATTCCGGTTGATAACGGACTTGCAGTTCTGACGCTTAGTTGGAGTTCTGTGGAGAACAAAAGGAGGCTCAGAAAACCTGACTGCACTTTGACGTTGCCAAGATCCACCGTGGCGTTCAAACCCGCTGTAATTGCGGCTTTGCGCCGTAGGGGTCGCAGTGATGGTGCTCTGTTAGTTAATGATGAGGCTTTGCAGGGGACCGCTCAGTTGCCGTCCAGATCAGTAGAGGTTGGCAGGTCTACAAGCTATGATATCGAAGATGGATGGGAGGTTCGCTATAGAGAGCGCTGAGTTTTAGCGTAACAATCGGATTACAATGGATCGCCCGTTCTAAAACCAAGTGCACGGAATCTCGGTGCGGACGATCTGCGCGCGTGCGGGCGTGTCGCCCGGGCTGTTGCGCCATTATTTCGACGGCATCGATGCGCTGATCGCGGCGACCTACGCGCATGTCACCGCGACCGTCGGCGCCACGCTCGCCGCCGCAGTGGCGGAGGCCGGGCCCGAGCCGCGCGCGCGGCTGATCGCTTATGCCACCGCCAACTTCCGGCCACCGATCACCGATCCCGCCTTGCTCGCGACCCGGATCGCGTTCTGGAGCCTGGTCAAGACCGACCCGGCGATCGCAACGATCCACGCCGAGACCTATGCCGGATCTCGCCGCGAGCTCGAGGCGCTGCTCGCCGACTGCGGACTTGCGCAGGCCGAGGCGGTGCTCGCCGCGATCGCACTGACCGCGCTGATCGACGGGCTATGGCTGGAACTGACGCTCGATCCCGCCAGCTTCACGCCCGAGCAAGCGATCGCTATGGCGATCAGGTGGGTCGATGCGTTGATCGGCTGAACATGCCTCCTCGATGTCGAGGCGCACGAGGACGCCTCGGCTAGCGCAACAGCTCGCTCACCAGCGAAGGCTTCTTCGCGATCATGGCGAGCAGCACTTGGGCGGGGCCGGTCGGGCGACGACGGCCATGTTCCCAGTTGAGCAGCGTGCCCTTGGCGACGCCGATACTGCGCGCGAACGCGCCTTGGGACAAGCCCGTGCTGGCGCGGATCGCCGCGACATCGACGGAGGGCACCGCGACGTGATGGACGACGGCGCCCGTCTTCTCGCCACGCGCGAAGGCCAGCGCCTCGTTCAGCCCCTCCATCAGGCTCTCGTGCACTTCGCTCATAGTTTGGCTCCGTAGGTTGCGAGCAATTCCTTGCTCAATGCGACCGCCGCCGCTTGCTCGGCCGGACATGATCGCCCTGGCGCGCTTCAGGAACGACTCCAGCCCGACCACGGTATGGAGGTCCTGTGTCCGACATAGTTATACGCTAATGACACATAGGTCAATGACACATGGCCGACCCCGCAGCGCAATCGGGTGATCAGCATTGGGTACTCCACCGCGCGTCACCCACAGCACGCCGCCTCAAGCGCGTCCAAAACTTGCATCAACGTCATGTTCGTGCTATGTTCCATCCGCGACGAAGGGGCGAAGGTTGGCTATTCAAACTGGTGAGATGCGGCAGTCGCGCCATGCGACCCCGCGGCGGGGCGACCTTTCCACGGCGCTGCTGCTCCCGTCACGTCCGCATCGCGCGGTTGGCCACCCGGCACGCCTGCAGCGGATCCCCGATGCGATCGGAGCGGCATTCCAAATTGATCCAGGAAAAAGACAGGCCGGAAGCGATCACGCCAACACGTCCAGCCGCATCTGGCGCGTCGCGCACCATCCGGTCCGCGCGATGAGCGTCGGAAAGGTCGAGCGACACACGATCGCGGGATTGCCCGCCTTGCCGCCGCCGGTCGTTTCGCTGAAAATACAGCGGAAATACAGCGAAACGGGACCGCGCGACGCCTCGGCCCGTCATCCTGCCCGCCGCCATCCGTCGGGGCGCACAACGGCCGCACGGCCGTTGTGCGCGGCCTGCGGCGTCCGCTGTAAATACAGCGAAAGAACAGCGGGAGCGCTGCTTCCGGGTGTTGGTCGCGGCCAAGCGTCCCGTCCGTCGTCGCGTCGGCTTCGGGCGATGCGAAAGACGCCGGGCTGCATGCGGACGCTGGCCGCGATGCGTACAACGGCGTTCGAAAATACCGAAAAATACAGGTGGAAACAGCTCCTGCCATCGGCTCGCGGCGCATCACCGCTTGCCCCTGGCGCCCCACCAGTCCGCAAGGCTGCGAGCGCCGTCCGGTCGATCGCATGCCGCCCTTGCACCACGCGGCGGCCGCGCGGCTGGCCGTTCGACTCACCCCCCCGCCAAATCCCGCAACACGCTCTCCCACTGGTCGAGCGCGGGGCCGATGCCGGCGACCGGCACGCGCTCGTTGAGGCCGTGCGCGAAGCTGTCGCTTTCGCGCATGAACAAGGCGGCAACGCCATAGCTCGGCACGCCGACAGCGCGGAAGTGGAGGCTGTCGCTGGCACCGCCCGACATGCTGGGGGTGATCTCGAGTCCCGGATAACGCGCCTGCACCGCGCGCGTGACCGCCCTCACCACGTCGGCGCGCAACGGCGAGGCGTCGCTCGCGAGCGGATCGTCGATCGTCGTCACGGCCGCGCCCGCGCCGGCGAGTTCGGCCAGCTTCGCGCGAACCTGCTCGATCGGCACGCCGGGAAATATCCGGCAATTGATGTTGGCGGTCGCGCGCTGCGGCAGCGCGTTGGTGGCGTGGCCGCCATTGACGAGCGTGGCGATGCAGGTCGTGCGGATCTGGCCGACGTATTCTGGCTTCGACGCGATCAAGGTCGCCGAGTCCTTGTCGGCGGGATTGGCGGCGTAAAGCTGCATCGCCGCGCCGATCTCGCCGCCCAACCTCTTGCCGCGCGACGTCAGCGACGCGCGGGTCAGTTCGCTGATCTGGTCGGGGAAGTCATAGGCGTCGATCCGGTCGAGCGCCTTGGCCAGCTTGTAGATCGGATTGCCGGGCGTCGGTGCGCTCGAATGGCCGCCGGCGTCGGTGAAGCCGATCACGTAATCGGCATAGGTCTTCTCTCCGGCCTGCAGCCCGTAATAGAGCGGCGTCTTGCCATCCTCCGCCAGCACGCCGCCGCCGCCATCGCCGTTGAGCACCAGTTCGGCGCCCTTGAACTGCTGCGCCAGCTTCGCGGTCGTCGCCATGTGGGTTTCCTCGTCGCCCGACAGCACGAGGACGATGCTGCGCTTCGGATTGAACCCCGACGATTTGAGCTTCGCCATCGTCATCACCAGCATCGTCACGTCATATTTATTGTCCTCGCTGCCGCGCCCGAAGATATAGCCGCCCTCCTCTACGGCCACGAACGGGTCGCGCGCCCAGTCGGCCGCCTTGGCCTCGACCACGTCCATATGCCCCGACAGGACGATCGGCTTGGCATCGGTCGAGCCCTTCAGCGTCGCAATCATCGTCGCGGTATCGCCCATCGGCGTGATGACGATGTCGCCATCGGCATAGCCCGCCGCCTTCAGCACCGAGGCCAGATATTGGGCATAGGCGACGGTGTTGCCGCGCCCCTCGACCGTCGCGAAACCGACGCCCTTCATCAGCACCGCCTTCGCCTTCGCGACGTCGTCCGCGCTCGCCTTCGCCATGGCGGCGGTTGGCAACATCAGGCCGGACAGGAGCAGGGCGGTTGCGAACCGGCGAAAAGTGGATTTCATGGGGCGTCCTGTCGTTGGGCGGGGATCTGGGGGCGGGGAAGCCGGCAAAGTATCGCGGCACGGCGCTGCGTCAACGCGGAGGACGATGATGAAGACGTGGCTGACGGCGCTCGCGGTGCTGGGACTGGCGGCGCTGGGATTGGAGGGCCGGGCCACGGCGGAGACGGTCTATGTCCACGCCGGCCGGATGATCGATGTCGAGAAGGGGCAGGTCCTGACCGACCGGCGCATCCGCATCGACAATGATCGCATCGCCGCGGTCGAGCCGTGGTCGCCGCCGCCGGCCGGCGCGACGGTGATCGACTGGTCGGGCATGACCGTGCTGCCCGGCCTGATCGACATGCACACCCATCTCGCCGATTGGGGCCAGACCAACAACATCGCCGAACCGCTGCTGCACAGCCAGCAGGCGGTCGCGCTGATCGGCGCCGAGCACGCGCGGGTGACTTTGCGCGCCGGCTTCACCACCGTCCACGACGTCGGCTGCTACCGCGCCTTTTCGGACGTCGCGCTGCGCGACGCGATCAACGCCGGCTGGGTCGAGGGGCCGCGGATGAACGTGGTCGGCGCCTATATCACCGTGCCGGGCGGCGGCGGCGAGGTCACCGGCCTCGCACCCGACGTGGTGGTGCCCGCCGACATGCGCGTCGGCGTCGTCACCGACCCCAATGATGCGAAGCTCAAGACCGCTTATTTGTTCACCCACGGCGTAAACACGATCAAGATGATCGCGACCGGCGCGGTGCTGACCGAGGGCACCGAACCGGGCCAGCTCGAACTGAGCGAGGAGGAAATGCGCGCGGTGGTGGCCGAGGCCGCCAATCGCGGCGGCTATGCGACCGCGCACGCGCATGGCGCCGAGGGCATCAAGGCGGCGATCCGCTCGGGCGTGCGCTCGATCGAACATGCCTCGCTGATCGACGACGACGGCATCGCGCTCGCCAAAGCCAAGGGCGTGTGGCTGGTGATGGACGTCTATAATGGCGACTATATCGAGGAGGTCGGCACGAAAGAGGGCTGGCCTGCAGGCTATCTCCGCAAGAATCGCGAAACCACCGACGCGCAGCGCGCCGGCTTCCGCAAGGCGGTCAAGGCCGGCGTCCACATCGCCTTCGGCACCGATGCCGGCGTCTATCCGCACGGCCTCAACGCCCGGCAATTCGCTTACATGGTCAACAACGGCATGACGCCGATGCAGGCGATCCAGGCCGCGACGATCGAAGGCGCGCGGCTGCTGCGCTGGGACAAGGATGTCGGCACGATCGCACCGGGCCATTTCGCCGACATGGTCGCGGTGAAGGGCGATCCGCTGGCCGACGTGCGGGTGCTGGAGAAGGTCGATGCGGTGATGAAGGGTGGCGCGGTCGTCAAATAGTTGAAAGCCGAGCGGATGCCGAAGAGCAGGAGGCGACGTGTTTCGCGCAGATTGCGCTCCAACGCAGCCTCAACTCAGCTCAGGATCGACCGCACCGCCTGAATCGGATGGATCACCAGGCGGAACGAGAACCCGCGGTCCTGGATATTGCGATCGCCGGTTGCGGGGACGAACTCGAGCGCCTTGCCGAACGTCGCGCGCGCGAACACGCCGGGCAACGGGGTCCAGTCGAGACTCGAGCCGATGCTGACGATGTAATCGGGCATCGGTTGCGGCGCCACGCGGTTGTGGACCAGCGCGCCGTCGGCGAACACGGCGAGGGTGAACGCACCCCAACCCGCCCCGCCGGGGCTGGCGCGGCCGATGCGGACGAGTTGGGCGAGTTCGACCGAAGCGACCGCCGCTTCGTCGGCGAGCAACAGGCTCTCGCGATAGCCGCGCACCGTGTCCGCGCCGCCGACCGAGAACCGCTCGGGCGAATAGAGCAGCCCTCCCGCCGCCTGGCCGGCCAAGCGCAGCCGGAGCTCGAGCTGGCGCGCGTTCAGCCTGTGCGCATAGTTCGCCTGGACCAGCACGGCGGTGAAGCGCTGCCTGGGCGTGACGTCGCCCGGCGGGCTGGAGCGCGTGCCCTCGAGGCCGACCGTCGCGGTCAATGACAGGGCCAGCACGGTGGCCGGCGTGCGCCTGATATAATCGCCGGTGAAGCGGAACGCGCTATATTCGGTGCGGCCATCGTCCGAGCCGGGGCTGAACGAGAAGGGCTGGCCGAGCAGGCTGCTCGTCACCTTGCGGTGGACGAGGAGGATGCCGGCGGTCGCCTTCTCCGCCGCATTCCAGCGACCCGGCTGATCGCCGGGCAGCAAGGGGCGCTCGAACAGGCGCTTGGTGACGCCGGCTTCGACGAACCATTCGCGCGAGCGGATGTCGAGCGGCACCAGCGGGCGATCCACCACCGCGGCCTTGTTGACCCCGCCGCGCAGCTGGAAGCCGGCGCCCGGCCCGAGCAAAGGCGCCGAATAATAGCCGACGACGTCGGTGAGGCCCGAGGTCGAGCCATATTCGCCGCCCACCACATCGCCCGGAACCAAGGCGTTGCGGAACGAGCCGCCGCCGGCGATGCGCTCGCCCCCGACGCTGGGCGAGCGACTGTTGGCGACGCTCGCATAGAGGTCGATCTGCGGCTGCGGATCGACCATGAGCGTCAGGCCGGCCTCGCCGGGTCGCGCGCCGGGAACGAGATTGGCATCGACCATGCGGATCGCCGGATCGTCCGCGAGCACGCGGAAGTCGCGCTCGAGCGCGCGCATGTCGAGCGGGACGCGGTTGGCGGCGGCGATGCGGTGGCGCACATAGGCCTTGCTCAGCCCGTCGCGCTCGTCGTCGCGCCAGCTGACGGCGATCGCGTCGCTCCCGCCGGCCGGCGGCACGAGCCGCCCCTCGATCAGCCGCAGCCGCAGGATGCCGTCGCCGGCGGCGACCGCCTGGGGGTCGATCAGCACACCCGAGTTGATGAAGCCGTTGCGGATGAAGGCGAGGTTGATCAGTTGGACCAGCGCAGCGATCCGGTCATAGCCGATCTCATGGCCGATCATGCCGTTCGCCTCGAACTGGCGGCGGACCCAGCGCGCGTCGAACCCCTCGCCGGGACGATGATCGAGCGTGAGGCCGGTGACGGCGTCGGGGGCGGGCGCCCAGGCAGGATCGGGCCGTGCCGCCGGGAGGCCGGACTCGGCCGCGACATCGACATCGGACAAGAGCAGCGATCCCGCGGGCGCTGTAACCGGCGCCGGCGCCGCGGGCGCCGGGGTCGAAGGCGGACTCGCGAACGGCGGCAGGGCGGGGACGGCGGCGCCCGGTCCGGTCCGGTCGCGCGGAAGCGGTGCCGGCTCCTGCGCGGCCACGGGCACGGCGAGCAGCCCGGGCATGCAGGACAGGACAGCAGCGAGACCGCGCTTCACAGGCACGGTGCGCTCGCCTCCACCGCGGCGACGTCGACGGTCCGGCTGCCCGAAGACGAGGACGAGGCCGGGGCCGGGGGCAGGGCGGGGGGCAGGGGCGCGAACGGGCCGGTCGTGCGACCGCCGAGGCGACTCACCTCGCCGCTCGACCGCGTCCCCGCGCACTGGCCGCTCAGCACTCTGGAGGCATCGAGGAACGAGACGCTCGGCGCGGCCGTGCCGGTGCTGACGTCGAAGACATTGCTGTCCAGCAGGAACGCACCGTTCACCGTGACGATGTTTGGGCGATCGAATGACTGAATGAAATATTTGGATCGGATGACGACGTTCGCTCCGCCCAACGATCCCTTGGCCAGAATTGATCCGCCGTTCGAGATCACCGCCAGCGGATTGGCGATCAGGATCATGCCGGCTGAACCCGGAGGGGAGGATGTCGTGATGACGCTCGGCTCACCATGGCTGTCGAGGATCAGGATACCCTGCCCGTCAGCCATGGTGATCGTGATGGCGCCCGCCGCCGCTGCCGCCGAGTTCGTCGTGATCGAGCCGCCGTCGCGCAGGGCGAGAAAATGGGCGGCAATCGAGATCCGGCCAGGCTCCCCCGCGCTCGCCGAGGCGGTGGAGATGGTCGACCCGCGGCCGACCTCGATATCGGGCGCAGCGATCGATACCGAGCCCGCTTTCCCCCCGACGCAGGCAAGAGTCTCGCAACCGCGCGATCGGGACGCGATCGAACTGCCATCCGCGAGGCGCAGTCGGGCGGCCTCGAGGGTCAAATTGCCCGCAGCGCCCGCCGCCGCGGTCGAGGTGGTGACCTGCCCCGCATTTGCGACGCTGATCTCCGCGGCAGCGATGTCGATCGTCCCTGCATCGCCGGTGGCCGTGGTCTCCGACGTGACCGATCCGCCCGACACGTTGAGCCGATCCGCCTTCAGGCTGACCCGGCCGGCATCCGCGGCGCCGGAGGTGTCCGACTTGATCGCGCTGCCATCCGTCACATCGATCCGGTCGGCGGTGACATCGATCGTCCCGCCCCTGTTGGTCTCGTTGGTCGAGGAGGTCGAGGACGATATGCTCGAATGGTCCGCCAGGCTCAGCTCGGGGCTGTGGATGCTCACCGATCCCGCGTCGCCCACACCGTCCGAGCTCGACGATATGCTGCCGCTGGCCAACAGCATCCGACCCGACTTCATGCGGATCGAGCCGGCGTCACCCGCCGCCGCGGTCGAGGTGGTGACCTGCGCCCCGTCCGCGATGCTGATCTCCGCGGCATCGATATCGATCGTCCCCGCATCGCCGCCTGCCATCGTCGAGGATGACAGGACGCCCTGGCCGTCGAGGCTCAGCGCGCCGGCGCGGATCACCAGCCGGCCTGCGTTGCCGGTGGCCCTGGTCTCCGACGTGACCGAACCGCCGGACACGCTGAGCCGGCCTGCCTTCAGGCTGACCAGGCCGGCATCTGCGGCGCCTGAGGTGTCCGACTTGATCGCGCTGCCGTCCGTCACATCGATCCGGTCGGCGATGACGTCGATCGTCCCGCCCATGCTTTCCGCGCTGGTCGACGAGGTCGAGGAGGATATGCTCGAATTGTCCGCCAGGCTCAGCTCGGCGCTGTGGATGCCGACCGATCCTGCGTTGCCGACACTGTTCGAACTCGACGCTATGCTGCCGCCGGCCAACAGCAGCTGAACTGCCGCTATGTCGATCGCGCCGGCGTTGCCCGCCGCCGAGGTCGACGTGCTGACCTTCGCCCCGTCCGCGATGCTGAGCGCTCCGACGCGAATCTCCAGCCGACCCGCGTTCCCGGTGGCAGTCGTCTCTGACGTTACCGAGGCCCCGGACACGTTGAGACGGTCCGCCTCCAGCCTGACCCGGCCGGCATCCGCGGCACCGGAGGTGTCCGATTTGATCGCGCTGCCGTCCGTCACATCGATCCGGTCGGCGATGACGTCGATCGTTCCGCCCTTGCTGGTCTCGCTGGTCGAGGAGGTCGAGGAGGATATGCGCGACTTGTCCGCCAGGCTCAAAGTGGCGCTCCGGATGCTCACCGATCCGGCGTCGCCAAGGCCAAGCGTGTCGGTCGTTATGGTCGTTTTCCGATCGATCCTGATGTCGCCGCTCACGACGAAACGAATATCCCCGCCATTGCCGGAGGAACCGATCAAAGGAGCCTCGCTGTCGATTCGAGCGCGCTGAAGCAAGACGCTCCCTGCGCTGATCGTGATCGGTCCGGCATCTGCCATGCCCCGCGCCGAGTTTGAAATGCGGCCGCCCGTCATAGTCAGCGTACCGGAAAGCGCGATCGAGATTGTTCCGGGTAAACCGAAGGAACTGGTGGCAATGAAGCCATCGACCATGCTGAGCGCGTGCGCGGCGATATCGACCACGCCGCCCTGGCCACTCCCGCGGGCAACGCTGCCGATCTGGGCGCCATCCCGGAGGGTGATGTCTTCGGCCCGGATCGAGATACGTCCGGCGTTCCGCGGCGAATCGGCGTTGGCAGACGCAATGATTCCGGTGGGCTTCTCTGAATTCGAACCATCGAGAACAAGCGTGCCGGTTGCGATGCGAACATTCCCCGCGTCACCACCGCCTTGCGAACTGGCCGAGATCTGTGCCCCCCGGATGAGCGACATCCGATGGGAACCGATCTCGATTTCTGCAAAGCCCTCGGCCGGCTCGACATCGATCCTCGCATCATCGAGGCGGATCGCGCCGCCTTGCAGGAGAACCGCCTCGCCGTTCGCGACTGCGGTCCAGTCGGCATGCCGGAGGCTGACTTCGCCCGAGAGTGAAGCCAGTTCGGCAGCGCCGCTGACCGGAATTTCGACCGCGCCATCACCCGCCGCCACGACACGCAGCCGCTCCGCGGAGATGGTCTGCAGCGTATCCGGCATAGCTGCGGCCCGAACATTCGCGGCAGTCAGGTCGAGCATTGCCGTGGGAAGGCGAAGATTGCCCGCCCGGATCGTGATGTCGCCGCTTTGCCCGAGAAATCCGAAACTCTGCGGCGCAGCGGCGGTGAAGGTGGAGCCGTTGGCGGTGGTGGCCGAGAAGGTCGCGCCGTCGGCGAAGCGCAGCGCGCTCGCCGTCGAAAAATGGGCTGCGCCGGGTACGTTCACCTGCGCACCTGATCCGAACACGATGCCGGCCGGGTTGATGAAGAAGAAGGCGGCGTTGGGGAGCGCGGTCGAATCCAGCCTGCCGTCGATCCGCGAGACGTCACCGCCCGTGACGCGGTTGATCACGTTGCGGACGTTCGCGGGTGCGGTGAGGCTTGTCTGCCAGCGCGCGGTTTCGTTGGGTCCGAGCTGGAAAGTCCGGAAGCTGTGAAACAGGTTGCCGCCCGCGAATCTGCCGCCGTCGATCGTGGTGGTGGCGCCCGCGCGCGCCGCGGTCGTACCGGTGGCCAGGCCGCTGCCGGCTGCGTCGGGAACGATACTGGTCGTCGCGGTCTGCGCCTGCGCCATACCCGGCCACAGCCAGGCGGTTGCGGCGAGCAGCCATGCGCGCTTGTTCATCGCCACCCCCCCAGCAGGGTGAAGGCCGCCCAGACGTACGGATCTGCGAAATCGTCGCCGCGTTCGATCATGGCAAGTTGCGCCCGGCGCAGCGAAACGGCCTTGCCGTCGCCGGCCCCGTAACGCCCGTAGAAGGCGGTCATCAAAGTCGCGGTGCCGGTATCGTCCGCCAGCCACAAGGATGCGATCGCGCTGCGGGCGCCGGCCTGCACCGCGGCACCCGCCAGGCCCATGCTCGCCTGATCGTCGCCGACCGCCGTCTCGCAGGCGGACAGCACGACCAGGTCGAGCTGCTCGCCGCGCGTACCGCTCCGCGCGATCATCTCGCGCAGGTCGGCGAGCGGAATGAGCTCTCCGTCGGCGACGATATAGGACCGGTCGGACCGGCCGTTGAAACTGGCGTGGGTGGCGAGGTGGAGCACGTCGACGTCGCGCCGCGCGAGCGCGCGGACGAGATCGGCGCGGTGGAAATTCTCGATCAGCACGCCCCTGCCGGGGCCGGCCGCGGCGATCGCGGCGCGCGCCTCCGCGCCCGTGCCGGTCAATGCCTCGTAAGACCCAAACGGCAGATCGACTCGCTTCTCCAACGTCGCCGCGACCACCTCGGGCCGGGTCGCGGTACGACCGCCCGGCTGGGCATAAGCGAGCGAAGGCACGATTGCGAGCGCCGCGCGCTGGATCAGGTAGCGGCCCTGCCCGTCGATCAGCGCCGAAAAAGGCAGCGCGCTCAGCGGTCCGTCAGGCACGATCACCAGGGTCGCGCCCTCATCGAGCTTGCCCTCCACCGGCGCGATCAGCAGCCGGTAGAGCTGACGCGCCGCATCGCGCCATCCGTCCGGCTGCGCATCGCGATCGGCCTCGGGCACGCTGGTCAGATCGAGCATCCGTCCGATCAGTGCGAGCACCTCCGCGCGGCCGATGCCATGCACCACCGGCAGGCGGTGATAGCGCGCGGCGCCCGCTCCGCCACCCCTCGCCTCGCCACCCGCGGCATAGATCAATTCGACCCGATCGGGCAGCAGGATCGGATAGAGCAACACCTCGCCCGGCCTGAGTTCCGACGGGCGGATCGGTGGGCGGGCAGCGACGCATTCGGCGCCGAACAGGCTCTGCAGCTCGGCCTGCCGATAGGATTCGACGACATCCTGGACCAGCGAGATGCGAGTCGCATCGTCGTCACTCGGCGCGGTCGCGAGCGACGTGTCGACCATGGCTTCGAACACCGGCCGCATCCGCAGCGAGAAATTGCTCTCTTCAATCAGCGGATCATAGGCCGGCAGCAGCGGTCTGACCGAATTGAGCGCGCGATAGGCGATCGCGACATGCTGACCGCGCTGTTCGGGTTCGGCCTGGGCGAGCAGCAGATACCAGTCGGCCAGCCGGAGCGGCGCGCTCGCCTGGCTCTCGCGGAAGATCGCGGTGCGGAAATCGGCAGCCGCCGCGCCCCGGCGACCCTCGGACAGCGCGACCCGCCCGGCCAGCCCTTCGACCATCGCGCCAAGCGAAGGATCGCCGGCGGCGCCGGCGCGAAGCTGGGCGGGCAGCGACAGAAGCCGCGTATCGGGTGCGCCGGCATCGAGCACCGCATCGGCGAGCCTCGCGCTCAGCTCGACCCGGAGCGCCGGGTCGGCGATGCCGAGCGCGGACTCGATGCCCTCGAGCGCCGCCTGTCGCGCGGTGTCGCGCGTGGCCTGGGCTGCTTCCGGCGTGCGCCGCGCATGGTCCAGCCACGCGCGCGCCAGCGCAAGCGAGGCGCGGGCGGCCAGCAGCTGATCGCCAGCGGCCCGCGCGCGATTGATCGCGCAGCTGAGCGCAATGACGCGATAGGCGACCGAGCCGACCGAATAAACCGCGTCGCCCCACTGGATCAGGTCATGGTTCAAATAGCCGCCGCTATCGAGCACCGGCTTCGTCAGTGCGTCGCAATATGCGTCGCCGGTGTCGGCCGCAGCAGCGCCGCTGTTCGCGAGGGGCGTCAGGCCGCGCTGCTGCCGCGCACCGCGCGTTCCCGATCCTACCGCGCCGCCCGAGACCAAGGCCAGGCGATAGGCTGCCAGCGCGGAAACCGCCGGCACGCGCGCCGCTTCGGCATGGCGAAACCCGTCTTCGAGCAAGGCGCGGGCCTCGGAAGGATTGCCCATGCGTCCGAGGCGGAAGGCCTCGCCGGTCGTCGCGCAAAAGCGCGCCAGCGCGCCTGCCGACTGATCGCGCGCCTGACCAGCGGCCTGGGAGAGCATGACGATCGCTCGATCGGCAGACCCTTCCCTGTCCGACCGTGTTGCGAGCATGGTTTCCGCCGTCTGGCTCGCGGTCAGCAATGCGGGATCATCGGCTCCTGTGTTCGTGTCGGAACCCGCCGTGCATAGCACATCCGGGGCGGTCCCAGCGCGAGCGGGCGTGACCCAGGCGAACATCGCAATCAATGAAGCGCACAGAATCAAGGATATCGAACGGCGCCCCGCCACAAGTCGAATTCCCCCGAATCGTCGACCCATTCATGCATCTTGGGATCACCCACAACCTGCGTGGGGTCAAGCGATCAATCGCATCGACTAATCCGCAACTTCTCCGACCTGAAAATCACATCGCCGATCCGGAGGCCTTCGAGCGAGCAAATTGTGCCAGCAACAACGGTGATCATATCATCCGTTAGTCTCGGACAGGGAACCGTTTAATCGCCTCCAGTCGGTCGTCTGGAGCACCGGATTCGGGCGTAGCCCAACGGAAGCGCTCGCAGGGCGAACGCCTCCGCTGGGCGGGCGCGGAAGCCCGAAAACCAGTTACCGCCGCGTGTCGGCCTCGGGAATCGGCACGATCTTGATCTCGACGCGCCGGTTGGCGGCCTTGCCTTCGGCGGTGGCGTTGTCGGCGATCGGCTGGGTTTCGCCGAAGCCCTGCGTGGCGATGCGCGCGGTGGCGACGCCGCGGCCGGTCAGATAATTGGCGACCGCGGTGGCGCGGCGCTCCGACAGGCTCTGGTTGTAGGCGTCGCTGCCATCCGAATCGGTGTGGCCGTAGACGTCGATATAGGTCTTCTCATAATTCGCGAGCGTCGCGGCGACCTGGTTGAGCGTGTTCTGGAACTGCGGCTGCACCGATGCGCTGTCATAGGCGAAGGTGATGCCCGACGGCATGTTGAGGATCAGATTGTCGCCGTCGCGGACGACCTGGACGTCGGTGCCCGCGGTCTGGCGGCGGAGATCCTGCTCCTGCTTGTCCATATAGCTGCCGATCGCGGCGCCGGCGATGCCGCCGATGCCGGCACCGACGATCTTCTCGGTGCGGTCGCGCCGGCCGCCGATCAGATCGCCGAGGAAATAGCCGCCGACGACGCCGGCGACTCCGCCGATCGCGGCCTTCGAGACGCGCTTCTCGCCGGTCACCGGATCGGTGACGCAGGCGGTGGTGGTGAGCAGCATCGCGAGCGACGCGACGCCGATGCTGAATTTGCCCGAGATTTTCATGTTTTATTCCCTTCGTTGGACCCGATTTCACCGTCCTCGTCGGCCGATTATTGCCGCGAGAACGCCCGCCCCATACCGCTTGTTCCGCATGCGCATTGAACGTTCGATGATCAGCCGGTTGTGAAACTGACAGAATCGGGCCAAGAGCGTCGTGACGACATCAGATGCCGCCTCTTGCACCCTTCCCCTGGTCCGACGTCGCGATCATTTTCGTGCTGATCGCACTCAACGGACTGTTCGCCATGTCGGAGCTGGCGATCGTCTCCGCGCGCAAGCCGCGGCTGGAGGCGCTGGCACGCACCGGGCGCAGCGGCGCACGCACCGCGATCCTGCTCGCGAACAATCCCGGCAAGTTCCTGTCGGCGGTCCAGATTGGCATCACCCTGATCGGCATCCTCGCCGGCGCCTATTCGGGTGCGAGCCTGGGCGAGCCGACCGCGCAGCGGCTGGTCTGGCTGGGCCTGCCCGAGCGCTATGCCGGCGAAACGGGCTTCGTCCTCGTCATCGCCATCACCACCTACTTCTCGCTGATCGTCGGCGAACTGGTCCCCAAGCAGTTCGCGCTGCGCAATCCAGAACCGATCGCGGCGCTGGTTGCGACGCCGATGCTGTGGGTATCGCGCGCGACCGCGCCGATCGTGTGGCTGCTCGACGCCTCGAGCGCGGCGATCTTCCACCTCGTCGGTCTCGATCGCGAATCCGACCAGCATGTGACCGCCGAGGAACTCCATCTGATCGTCGCCGAGGCGAGCAAGTCGGGCGTGATCGAGGAGAGCGAGCGCGCGATCATCTCGGGCGTCGTCCGGCTCGCCGACCGGCCGGTGCGCGAAGTGATGACGCCCCGCACCGAGGTCGACTGGATCGACGTTTCGGCCGATCTCGACGCGGTGCGCGCCAAACTCGCCGACACCCAGCACAGCCGGTTGCCGGTGGCGGAAGGATCGGTCGACCGGATCATCGGCGTGGTGCAGGCGCGCGACATCGTCGGCGCGCTGATCCTCGGCAAAAGCCTCGATCTGCGCGCGCTGATGCGCTCGGCACCGGTCATGCCCGATCAGCTCGATGCGATGGACGCGCTCGACACGCTGCGCGCGGCCGAAGTGCCGGTCGCCTTGCTGCACGACGAATATGGCCATTTCGAAGGGCTGGTGACGCCGATCGATCTGCTGCGCGCGATCGCCGGCGCCTTCGCGTCGGACCAGGACGAGGGCACCGATCCCGAACTGGTCGAGCGCGAGGATGGCAGCCTGCTGGTCGCCGGATCGATGTCGGCCGACCTGCTGGCCGAGCGGCTGGGCATCGATCTGCCCGACGACCGCGATTATGCGACCGCCGCCGGCTATGTGCTGTCGGTGATCAAGCATCTGCCCACCACCGGCGAACATTTCACCGCGCAGGGCTGGCGGATCGAGGTGGTCGACATGGACGGCCGCAAGATCGACCGGCTGCTGATCGCCCGCGCGCGCAAGACCCGCAGCCGGGCGGCGGCGCCATGACCGCGCTGGCGCCGTTCGAGGCGCGCACGTCGCGGCTGCGCACCGGCCTGCTGCTGCTGCTGGCGCTGGGCATGACCGCGCTGTCGGTCGCGGTCTTCTTCATCGACAAGCCGGTCGCGAAGATCATCTCGCCGATCGGCGCGATCTTCTTCCTCGGCTGCACCTTCGCGATCGCACGGCTGTTCTTCGACGGCGCGGTACAGGTGCGGATCGACCAGCGCGGCGTCTACTGGCGGCGCTGGGCCGAGAAGCCGATCGCCTTCTCGGCGATCCGCGAGGCGCGCGAGACCGACATGATGAACCAGCGCTTCCTGAGCCTGTGGCTGATCCGGCCGGAGGAACATCCGGGCAAGTCGCTGCTGGGGCGGCTCGCCAAGGCCAATCACGATCTCGGCTTCGGCCACGTCAATCTGACGATGCAGGGGCTGGACAAGCGCCACGACGAGATGGTCGCGGCCTATTATGCCTGGCGGAAGACCAAGGTCCGCTGAGCGACGGCCCGTAAGGCGCCCGATCCTGGGCCTTTGTCAGACTGCGTCAGCTTCGCTATCGCTCGCATCACGTCATGGTGGGGACGTGTTCGAGGGGAGTCTGCATGAAATCGGGTCTGAGATCCTGTGCCGCGCGCATCGCGCTCGCGTCCGTTCTGGCGATGCCGCTGACGGCCCACGCCCCGCTTCGCGCCCAGTCCGCCGCGCCTGCACCCTATGACAGCGCGCGCGGCGTCTATTCCTTCGCCAGCCAGATCAACGCCGCAACGCCGGCGGTGGTGCGGATCCTCGCGATCGGCCGGTCGCCCGAAAATGGCCAGGAGGGCGTGCTCGGCAATGGCTCGGGCGTGATCATCGACGCCGCCAGGGGCGAGATCCTGACCAACAATCATGTCGTCGAACCGGCGACAAGGCTGCAGGTGCAGCTCAACGACGGCCGCACCGTCGATGCCACTCTGGTCGGGCGCGATGCCCAGACCGACGTCGCACTGATCCGCATCGCGCCCGCGCAACTCGCGCAGATCATACTCGGCGACAGCGACATGGTCGACGTCGGCGATATCGCCTTCGCGATCGGCTATCCGCTCGGGCTCGAACAGACCGTGACGATGGGGATCATCTCGGGCCTCGGCCGCTCGGGAATCGGCGAAGGTCTCGAGGACTTCATCCAGACCGACGCGCCGGTCAATCGCGGCAATTCGGGCGGTCCCCTGCTCGACAGCCGCGGCCGATTGATCGGCCTCAACACCGCGATCCTGTCCGGCGGCCAGGGCGGCGGCAATATCGGCATCGCCTTCGCCGTGCCGGTGCGGATGGCGCTGGCGGTCGCCGACCAGCTGCGTGCGTTCGGCGCGGTCAAGCGCGGCCGGATCGGGATCGAGGTCGCGGAGATCACGCCCGAATTGCAGCGCGGGAAAGCGCTGACCAGCCGTCGCGGCGCGCTGATCGCGGCGGTCGATCCGGGATCGGCAGCCGACAAGGCCGGCCTGAAGCCCGACGACGTGATCGTCGAGGCCGGCGGCCGCGCGGTCAATGCGCCGGGCGGCCTCTCCGCCAGCGTCGGCATCGCTCAGCCCGGCACGGCGGTGCCGATCGCCTATCTGCGCGGCGGCCAGCGCCGGACGACCAGCGTGACGATCGAGGCGCCGAAGCCGCAGGCGACGGTCGCGGTGGTCGAGATGCCGGCCAGACCCGGCAGCCAGCCCGGCATGAGCGGCGCCGAGGCGTTCGGCGCGCAGTTCCGCGCGATCACGCCGCAGGACCGGTTGCCGGCCGGCGCGTGGGGCGCCGTGGTCGGCTTCGTCGCACAGGGATCGAAGGCGTCCGAACGCGGCCTGCTGCCGGGCGATGTCATCGTCGGCGTCAACGGCGAGCCGGTGAGATCGGTTGCCGATCTGATCGCGAGACTGCGTGGCGCGCGCGGCCAGGTGCAACTGGTGATCGCCCGCGGCAATTCCTTGCTTCCGCTGACGATCGGGTGAGCGCCGGAAAAGCCCCTCCCCTTCAGGGGAGGGGTTGGGGTGGGGGACTCCGAGACAAGAATCACAGGCTTGGTCGTGATCGACATCCCCCACCCCCAGCCCAGCAACACCGGTCGATCGGGTAAATCATGCCCCCGGCATGATTTAGGGATTGCCGGGGGCAATCCCGACCCGATCGAGCGGTGTTGCTCCTGAAGGGGAGGGGAGCTTTATGGTGTCAGTCTTTTGACAGATGTCGGGGCGTAGCCGATCCGCTAGCGTCGCCAGTGTATCGGTCGGAGAGGCACGTGAAGGCGGGACAAGTTCGGCTGGCCGGGGCACTGGCGGCGCTCTGCGCGGCAATGCCGCTCGGCGCGAGTCCGCCGTCGGACAGAGGAGCGATCGAGCAGATCGAAACCGCCTATCGGGTCGCCGAATGGGCGCGTGCGCATGCCGATGCGCAGGGATTGGTGACGGCCGCGACCATGCTCGCCGCGATCGAGACCCGTCCGCCCGCCGATTCAGGGGTGATCGAACCGCCGGCACATCCAGCGCCGCGCGCCGACAAGCTGGCGCCGCCCGCGACGGATGTGGCGAGCCTGCTCGACGCGGCGGAGGCGCTGTCCGACGGCGACCCAGGCTTGCTCGCCGCAATCGCCGCGCGCCGGCAGGAAGCGGCCAAGGGCGTCGCCTTCAGCAGCTTCGGCAATGGTCCGATCCGCATCACCCGCGAGATTCCCGCGCGCGCGACCTGGCGCATCGAGCTGACCGCACGCGCCGGCGAACCTTTGCGCGTGATCGCGATCGGCGATGGCGATACCGATGTCGACATCGAGATCCGCGACGCCGCCGGCCGCATCGCCTGTGACGACCGCAGCGCCGGCCATCATGCCAGCTGCGGCCTCACCCCCGCCTTTGCCGGGCGCTACACCGCGCGGATCGTCAACCAGGGGTTGGTGTGGACGCGGGCGACTTTGGTCTCGAACTGATCGCGATGCCGCCGGATGCAGATCACGTTCATCCGTCAGAAAGGGTCAGAGGAACGCAAGGCCGGCCTGGCCCATGCCGGGCCGGCAACAAGCGGGATGCTCGCCTCATGAATTTCAATGCCTTGCGCCGCAGCGGTTTCGCGGTGGCCTTCCTGGCCTTATCCGCTCCGGCCTTCGCCTGCGTCGCGCCGTCCGCCGCACCCGCCGGACTTCGCCTCGTCGACGCATCGACGACGGTCGCCAAAGCGATGCCCGCGGTCGTGATCGTCGAGCCGATTCAGGCGGATGGCACGCCGGCCGGGGGCCATGGCAGCGGCTTCCTGTTCGACGGCGCCGGACATATCCTCACCAACGGCCATGTCGTCGGCAAGGCCGGCCGCGCGCGCATCCGCTTCAAGGATGGCGGCGTGCGCGACGGCGTGGTGATCGGCCGCGATCCGCGCATCGACCTCGCTGTGATCCGCATCGATCCACCCGCCGGCGTCGCGCCGCTCCTCTTCGCCGATGCGAGCCCGGCACCCGGGGCGGCGGTGATCGCGCTGGGCAGCCCGATGTCCTTCCCCTTCTCCGCCACCAGCGGCATCGTCTCGGGCGACGGCCGCGCCTATGACGTCGCCTGGCCGGTCGACTTCCTGCAGCACGACGCGACGATCAACCCGGGCAGTTCGGGCGGGCCGCTGGTCGACGCGGAGGGCAGGGTCGTCGGCGTCAACACCGCGACGCCGCCCGAGGCGATCTTCGACATCGGCATCGGCCTGGCGATTCCGGCGTCGGTCGCGCGCGCGACCGCCTATGCGCTGATCGCCGAGGGCCATGTCGCGCGGGGCGCGCTGGGCATCATGGCGAGTTCGGCCGATGCCGCGATCGCGCGATCGCTGGGCGTCGCAAAGGGCAGCGGATTGCTGGTCGATTCGGTCAAGGTCGGCGGATCGGCCGATCGCGCCGGGATCGAGCCCGGCGACATCATCACCGCGATCGACGGACAGAGACTGGTCTATGCACGCGATCTGTCGCGCGCGTTGATCGGCAGCCATCCCGGACAGCGCGTGCGACTGAGCGTCGCCCGCCGTGCGGGGGCCATGACGATCGCGGCGCTGCTCGAAGCCGACGATCCCGCCGCCGGGGGGCGCGACACCGCCGGCAAGGCATCGAAGAACGACGAAGCGCCGTCGCCCGATCTCGGCCTGGGCTTCGGCATCGCGGCTGATGGCCGGGTGGCCGTGGTCGCGGTCGCCGAGCGTTCGATCGCCGAGCGCTACGGCCTGCGCCCCGGTGACGTCCTGCTGTCCGTGGGCAATCGCCCGGTCGCGACCGCCGAGGCGGCGCGGACGGCGATCGCCGGGCAGACCGGCGAACTGGCGGTGTTGCGCGTCGAGCGGCCGGGCCTCGGCATCCGTCATATGGCATTGCCCCGCACCGCCGCTTCGGCGAAGCTCCGCACCGCGGGCGCGACGAGTGAATCATCGGTGGGGCCGCTGTGATGGTGGCGCCGAGTGCTGGGGGCAGGGCGGACATGCTGAATTTCGACGCGACCGTGATGGCCCGGCTGGCCGCTCTGTTCGCGGGCAGGACGGTGCTGCTGCTCGAGGACGAGGATGTGCTGGGCGAACAGATGCGCGATACGCTGCTGGCCGCCGGTTTTGCCGAGGTGATTTGGGTGACGGTGGGCGACGAGGCGGCGCGGCTGGGCGTGGCGGCGCGCTATGACGTCCTGCTGCTCGACCGGCTCAATCCGGGGATAGACGGGCTCGAAGTGCTCAGGCGGATTCGCGAGAGCAATGGCGGATCGGCGAAGAGTCCGGCGCTGTTCGTGACCTTGCTGGGCGGCGAGCATGACCGGCTGGCGGGTCTGCTGGGCGGAGCCGACGATTATGTCCCCAAGCCGGTCAGCAACGAGGAATTGCTCGCCCGCGTCGCGGCGCAGCTGCGCAACAGCGAAGCCGGTGCGCCGGCGAGCGAGACCGCGCCGCTGGTCAACGGGCCGCTCAGGGTCAATCCGGCAGCGCGGACCTTGAGCTTCGGCGACGCGCGCATCGAGCTTTCCGGCCGCGGTTTCGACATGCTGGTGGAACTGTTGCGCGCGGGCGGGGCACCGTTGACCCATGCGATGCTGTGGGACCGCTGCTGGACCGGATGGAACATCCTGCCCGACGAATATGTCGGCACGGTCAACACCGCGATCCGGCGGATGCGGCAGGATCTGGCGAAGCAGATGCCGGCCGGACTCGACGAATTCGACAGCATCGTCGCCAATGTCTGGGGCAAGGGCTTCATCGTCCGCGACCTGAGCGAGCATGTGACGGCCTGATGGCCGGCCGCCTGATGCCTGGCCGACTCACGACGCGGCTGGCAATCGCGCTCATCGGCCTGATGAGCCTGGCGCTGGCCGCGTCGATCGGCGCGACCGCGTGGCTGGTGCAGGCCAGTGCCAAGGCGCAGGCGCTGGCGCTGGCGCGGCAGGAAATGGCGGAGATCGCCAGCAAGCTCGACGATCTGGCGGCGCGGTCGGCCGGTCTCGGCCCGGCCGCAGATGCACTGCTGGCCGACCAGGCGGCGCTGATCGTGCGCGAGCGCGCGCAATTGAGCGCCGTCGCGCGGGGGCCCGGGTGCGAACGCGCCACCTCCGATCCGCGCATCATCCTCGTCCGCACCGCCGCCGGGATCGACGGCACACGCGGCGTGGCCTGGCCGGCTGGCGGCGGCGATGTCGTGCATCTGAAGCTGGCGCAGGGCGCGGTCTGCCTCGCCGCGCCGGCGAGCGCCTGGGGCGTCGAACGCCGCTTCGGCGACATCGACATTCTCGTCGCGCGGGTCCTGCCGGTCGATCGCACGCTCTATCTGCGCGCCACCGCCATCGGCTTTGGCGTGTTCATCGTGTTCGCGCTGCTCGCGCTGGCGGTCGCGGCATTGTTCAACGCCGGACTCAATGCCCGCGTCCGCGCGCTCAACGCGGTGCTCGACGCGGTTGAGAGTTCGGGCTTCACGGTCCGCGCCACGGACGGCGGCGGCGGCGAATTCGCGCTGCTTGCCGACCATGTCAACGGCATGATCGCGCGGCTGGGCACGCTCGCAGGCGGGCTCTCGAGCCTCGCCATCCACATCGCCCATGATCTGCGCTCGCCGCTCGTTGTGGCGGCGCGCAAGCTGGAGGCGCTCGAGACGATGCTGGGTGGACATGAGGCGGTGGCGGATGTCCGGCGCGAGGTCGAGGCCTTGCTTCATCGCTGCGTCCAGCTGCTCGACATCGTCCGGATCGAGACGCAGGCGCGCGACGGCTTCACCCGCGTCGATCTCGCGGCGCAGCTCGAGCTGCTGGTCGCCGACGTGTTCGACGACGAGGCCGAGGCTGCGGGCAAGCATATCACGCTCGCGACGGCGCCGGCCGCGATCACCGCGCGGACCGATATCGTCCAGCGGATGATCGCCAATCTGCTGCAGAACGCGATCAAATTCGCCGATCCCGGCAGCACCATAAAAGTGGCGCTTGCCACAGCCGGGGAACGCGCGGTGCTGTCGGTCGACAATGACGGGCCGGAGGTGCCGGCGGATCGGCTGGAGAGCATCTTCGATCCCCACGTCGCCGCGTCGGTCACCGCCGGCGGCGGCTATGGGCTGGGCCTGCCCTTCGTCCGCGCGGCCGCCCGGCGCTATGGCGGCGATGCAATCGCGGAGCCGCGGCCGGGCGGCTTTCGCATCGCCGTGAAATTGCCGCTGGCATAGACCCACGAAAACTAATCGAGAAACCGGATCGACCCGCCCAGTTCATCGAAGATGACGCGAACGCGCACGTCGTAGAGTGCTTCCAGCATCGCCGCGGTCATCACCTCGCGGGCGGGGCCGGCGGCGAGGATTCGGCCCGCGCCGACCGCCACGACATCGTCGGCGACGCGCAGCGCGAGATCGAGGTCGTGGATCGCCATGATCACCGTGCGGCCGGCATCGGCGCGCGCGCGCAGGCGCAGCGCGGCGTCGATCGCGTGGCGGGGATCGAGGCCCGAGGTCGGCTCGTCGACGATCAGCAGTTCGGGGTCGCCGGCGATCGCCCGCGCGAGCATCGCCCGCGCCAGTTCGCCGCCCGACAGGCCGGTCGCCGGCCGGTCGCGCAAAGCGAGCAGATCGCAGTCGGCCAGCGCGCGCTCGATCGCCGCTTGGACATGAGCGGGCAGCGCGCCGAACGCGGGCAGCGACGGCGTAAGGCCCAGCGCGACGACGCGTTCGACACTGATCGGCCATTCCACCGCGGCGCGCTGCGGCAGATAGGCGCGGCGGCGTGCGAGCATGCGCCGCCCGATCGTCCGCAACGGCATGCCGCCCAAGCTGATCTCGCCCGACTGCGGGATGAGCAGGCCGGCGGCGGTTTCGAGCAGGCTGCTCTTGCCGGCGCCATTGGGACCGATCACCGCGGTCAGGCGGCCGGATGCGAAATGGACGTCGATACCGTCGAGCACCGTGCGTTCACCGCGGCGCAGGGTCACGCGCGCAAGCGCGAGCGCGCTCATGGCGCACGCGTCCGGACGTGGAGCACGAGCCACAGGAAGAAAGGCGCACCGACGACGCTGATCAGCACGCCCAATTTGGTCTCGGGTCCGAAGCGGATGACGCGCGTCGCGATATCGGCGGTCACCACCAGGATCGCACCCGCCAGCGCCGCCGGCAGCAAGGTCGCCGAAGGCCGGTGGCCGACCAGCGGCCGCACGACATGCGGCGCGACCAGCCCGACGAAGCCGATCGCGCCGGCGACCGCGGTGGCGGCACCGACGCCCATCGCCGTCCCGAGCAGAGCGAGCAGGCGGATCCGGCCGACATGGATGCCGAGGCTTTCGGCCTGCGTCTCGCCCAGCGCCAGTGCGTCGAGCGCGCGGCCGGTCATCGCCAGCAACAGGCCGCCGACGAGGATGAGAGGTGCGGCGAGCCGGACATGATCCCAGCTGCGATCGGCCAGCGAGCCCATCAGCCAGGTCATGATCTCATAGGCGGCATAGGGATTGGGCGCGAGGTTGAGCGCGAGGCTGACGCCGGCACCGGCCATGCTCGACACCGCCGCGCCGGCCAGGATCAGCGCCAGCGTGCCGCCGCTGCGCGCCAGCAGCAGCGCCAGCCCGGCGGTGACGAAGCCGCCGACGAGGCCGAACAACGGTGTCGCCAGCGTGAAGCTGGCGGCAAAACCGTAATAGATCGCGATCACCGCACCCAGCGACGCGCCGGCCGACACGCCGAGCAGGCCCGGTTCGGCGAGCGGATTGCGCAGCAGGCCCTGCAGCACGGCGCCCGACAGGCCGAGGATGGCGCCGATCAGCACCGCCAGGATCAGCCGCGGCAGGCGGATCTCGGTGACGATCAGCCCGGCGAGATCGGGTCCCGGATGGGTCAGCGCCGCCAACACTTCGGCCGGCCGCAGCCAGAGCGTGCCGGCGAGCAGCGAGGCGCCGGAGGTAAGGATCAGCACCAGCAACAGTGCGGGGATCAGCCAGCGGGTCATGGCGTTGCCGGGGTGTGGCTGGAGGAGCGAACAGGACTCAATTCCTCCCCGGAACGGGGAGGGGGACCACCCGAAGGGTGGTGGAGGGGCAGGGGCCACGTCGGAAGCATCCGGTCCTGCCCCTGCCCCTCCGCCGTCTTCGACGGTCCCCCTCCCCGTTCGGGGGAGGATTTGTCTTTGTTCATCGCATCCGCCTCCCCGCGAACGGCAGCGGCGTCCGCGCCGCGGCAGCGGTTCGGCGCAGCCGGTCACGCAGCGCCAGCGCGGCGTCGGCGATCTGTGGCGTGCCGCAGAGATAGTCGGCCTGCCGCACCGTCACGCTCCGGCCGTGGCCCCAATAGCGCCGCACCAGCGGATGGCCGGTGACGGCGTCGCGCAGCGCGGGACCCTCGGCGGTCGGCGCGCCCAGCACGAGCAGGTCGGGCGCGGCCGCCAGCAGCACCTCGACATTGGCGGCGCCATAGCCGGCAATCGCCGGCTGGTTGGCGATGTTGGCCGCACCGGCCGTGCTGAGCAGTGTGTCGTAAAGCGATCCGGCCGGCGCGCCGAAGCCGTCGCCGCCCCACGCCGCGACCCGGATCGGCGGGCCGGCCTCGCGTGCGAGCCTGGCGAGCCGGCGGTCCATCCGCGCGATCAGCGCCTCGCCGCGCGCTTCCTCGCCCACCGCGGCCGCGATCCGCCGTGTCACCGTCCGGATCTGGTCGAAATCATAGGCATCGTCGACCTCGACCAGCGGATAGCCGAGCCGCTTGAGGAAGGCGCGCGTCGCCGGCCGCGCGCCGGTGCCGGCAAGGACGAGATCGGGCTGCTGGCGCAGCACCTCCTCGGCCAGGCCATGGTTGATCCCGACGCGCGCCGCTTCGCGCGCCATCAGCGAGGCTTGCGCGTCGCGCGACAGCCACGAGACCGAGGCGATGCGATCGGGCGGCAGCAGCGCGAGCAGGATCTGGTCGGTGCACTGGTTGATCGACATCACCCGCATCGGTTTTGGCCGCGCCGCTTCCACACGCCCACCGTCATCCCGGCGAAAGCCGGGACCCATGTCCTCCGCATATCCGGAAAGGACGGTGTTTATGGGTCCCGGCTTTCGCCGGGATGACGGATGGGGGAGCGGCTGGACCGGGCGCAAAACTGGCACCCATTGACGAAGGCGCTCGTGAAACGGAACCGCGCCGCCGACCAGCGCCGGCAGCGCGACGGCCATCATGCCGGCCATGATCGGCGCGATGATGGCAAACCCCCGCATCAGAAGCGCACGCGCACCCCTCCATAGCCCGCAGTGCCGGACGTGGCGTAGCTGAACACTTCCTCATAATCCTCGTCGAGCAGATTCTCGATCCTGCCGAACACGGTGACGGCCGGTGTCAGTTTGTACTCGGCCGACAGGTTGACCAGCACATACTCCTGCAGCGACACGTTGACCGGCGCGAAGCTGGGATCGGTGAAGGCGACGTCGGACTGCCGGCCGTTGTAGCGCACCGTCAGCGTTCCCGACAGACGCTCGTCGGTGCTGAACACGGTCGCGTTGAAGCTGCCGATATGCTTGGGCCGCCGCACTTCGACGACGCCATTCTCGCTCGCTTTCAAATAAGTGTAGGCGGCGTCGAGCCGCAGCTGCGGGATCGGCCGGGCGGTGATGAAGGCCTCGACGCCATGCTGTTTCGACCGTGTCGTGCGATTGGCCGGCGACGAGGTGAAATCGGGCAGGAAGACGGTATAGATCTCGTCCTTCAGCCGGCTGTCGAACCAGGTCGCGCCCAGCGTGGCCTTGCCGTCGCCGATGCTCTGTTCGAGTCCGGCCTCCCAGCCTTCGGACTTTTCGGGCCTGAGGTTGGGGTTGCCGATATATTGGCCGTCGCTGAACCCGTAGAGTTCGAAATAGCCCGGATTCTTGACGCCGGTGCCATAGGCGCCGCGGATGCGCGTGCCGGTGTCGAAGCGATAGCTGCCCTGCACGCGCCACGTCGTCACATCGTCGAAGCGGTTATTCTCGTCGCGCCGGATCGAGCCGCCCAGCGACAGCGCGTCGTCGACCAGCAATTCGTACTGGCCGACGATGCCGATATTGTCGGTGTGGCGCTTGCCCTGGAAGGCGAAGGGCGAGGGCGTGGTGTTCTGGAATTCCTCGCGCTCGACGTCGACCGCGGCGGTCAGGCGATGGACCAGAGTGTCGGTGCCGAAGCGGAAGCTGCTCTCGAACGAGCCCTTGGTGCGCAGGCCCTTGTCGCCATAATCGGGTCCGAACGCCGTGAAGCCCTTGCGCGTGGTGTCGGCGAACTGCCCGCTCACCGCATTGGTCCAGCGGCCGTCGAGCGCGGTCAGTTCGGCGCGCAGCAGGCCGTAAAAGGCTTCGTTGCGGAAATGCACGCCGGGACTGTCGACGATCAGCCCGAACGCCGGGCTGGTCGAATCGAACTCGCTATTGTTGTTTTCGGCGTCGGTCAGGCTGTAGCGGCCGACCGCAGTCAGCTTGAACGCCTCGGACGGCGACCAGATCAGCTTGGCGCTGGCGCCGACGCTGTCGGAGCCGATGTCGCGGGTGCCGCCGCGCGCGGTCGGCGTGCCATCGGTGTGGTACCACGAGCCCGACAGCGCATAATCGAGATCGCCGGCGACGCCGGCGGCGCGCGCCGAGCCGCTGAAGGTGTTGAACGAGCCGGCTTCGGCGCTGGCCTTGAGCCCCGGCGCCTCCGCTCCGGTCAGCGTGATGTAATGGATCACGCCGCCGATCGCGTCGGAGCCGTAGAGCGACGATTGCTGCCCGCGCAGCACCTCGATGCGCGCGTCGGGATCGGCGATCAACGTGCCGAAATCATAGCTACCCTGATAGGGATCGGCCGCCTCGATGCCGTCGATCAAGACCAGCACATGATTGGCCTCGGTGCCGCGGATGCGCACGTCGGTGAAGCCGCCGACCGCGCCCGAGCGGCTGACCGCGAGGCCGGGGACGTCGCGCAATATGTCCGACACGATCCGCGTCTGGCGTTCCTGCAGCGCGGCCGGATCGAGGATCGTGACCGAGGCGCCGAGCTGGCTGACCTTCACGCCCTCGCCCGATCGCGATGCGGTGACGACGATCGGGTCGCCGGTTTCGCCGGTGCCCGAATCGGGATTTGGCCTGCTGTCCTCGCTCTGGGCGAAGGCAGGAGTCGAGATCGCGAGCGCGATCAGCGGAAACAGGTTGATCTTCTTCATGATTATCCCCCGGCGCCACGAGCAACGTCACTGGCGGGGCCTGCCGTTCGAGAACGGTCGCTGCGCGATGACGGGCGGGCGCCCTTTCGACGCCTGTCAGCACGCACCGATGCGGCCCCGGCCGCATGGTTCGTCGCTCAGACGGAGATACCGTGCCCCGGCCATTCCCTGGACCAAAGCAAGAGCGACCGGTGCGCCGGCAGGTCTCCTGGCTCGCGGGTCAGGGCTTGATGCACGCCTTCCCAGGGTTGGCGTTCATGCCTTTCCCCAGTGGCCGTCCCTTGCCAGGCAAGGGACATGTGCATCGCGCTCACCGCTTACAGTTGCAGGGACAGCCGCGGATTCGGCAGGTTGCTCCGCCTCACCGCATTCCCTTTCAAGCCCCTCGCGGGGCACCGGCGCGTGTCTGCCGAAGCGCAGGCTTCGGCGCGCGTCCCCTAGCGTGGCGGGCTGCGATTGCAAATCGTTTCGTGCAGGACCTGATCATCGCCATGGGCTCGAGCGGCAAGGCGACCGCGACTGAAGGCCTTCGCTCAGCCCCCCGTTGCGAGATGATCGCCGCCCTCGCGGCGTTCCGCGAGATTGCGGCCATGCCTGACGAACTCCTCGATCGTGGCGAGGCGCCACGCGCCCGAATCGTCGCGCAGCATCGGCATCAGGCAGTGCTGGCAATGGGTCCACTCATGCTCGCCATCGTCCCGCGCGTCGGTGAGTGCGGGCTGGTGAGCGCAAGCAGCAACGGTTTCGGCCAAAACGGTCTCCAATGATTGCACATCCACGCCCCGAATCGGACGGCTCTCGCCGGCTCTCATCTCGCAAAAGCCACGCTCACTGGAACAAGGATGCGCGTTCGGTCAACCGCGCAGGGCGTCGCTAAGCCTTGCATGCACAAATGTAAATTCCGCACGTGACAAGATGAAATTTCGAGGGCATGTTGCGCCGCAGCAAGACGCGGTGGGATCGTTACGTCATGTGGATTTGGAACAGGCTGCTCTGTGCGATCGGTCGCCATAGTGCCGACCGAGGCCAGGCGCGCCATGATCGCGACTATTGGTGGTCGTCGTGCAAGGTCTGTGGTGTCCAGCTCATGCGCGATCCGGTCGACGGATGGCGTCCGCCGACCGCCAGCGAGATCGCCGATCATGATGCGCAGGTCCGGCACGGCAAGAAATCCGGGGAATTCGTGGCCGCACCGGAATGATCCGGCCGCCTGGCCTCATTCTTCGAAATCGGGATCGCCGCGATATTTGAGCTGCAGGAATTTCTCCTGCACCGCCAGCTTGTCGAGATCGCCCGCTGCGAGTTGCTCGCTCATCCGCCTGAGTTCCGAATCGACGACTTCGAGACCCTCGACCAGCTGCCGGTCGGGCGTCATGCCGTTGCGTTCGGCACCACGCAGCGGCACCGGCACGCGCTGCCAGCCCTTGACCAGTTCGGGCAGATCGTCGCCGATCAGCTTGCGGACCTGCGCCGCCGCCGGCTCGCGCTCGTCGAGCGACTGGAGCTGGGTGCTGAGCGTTTCGAGCTTGAGGCCGATGCCGTCGACCAGCTGGACCGCGGGCGCGGGCAGTGCCAGCCTTTGCTTCGCCAGCCATTCCTCGGTGCGGACCGGCAGCAGCGCCAGTTCGGTGGTCGGGACCGGCGCTTCGGCGCTCTCGGCGAAGCCCGGCCAGTTCCAGAAGACAATCGATGCGACCAGCATCAGCAGGATCGCCAGGAACAGGCCGCCCAGCCCGATCGGTCCGACGATCAGGCCCCAGCTGATCGCGCCGAGTATGATCGCGACCGCGGCCAGCACGATCCGGCCGGTCCGCGCCTGCAATCGCTGGCGCTGCCGTGCGCGGCTGCGCTGCGCGAGGCGCGAATTGGCACGCGTGCGGGTGAGATAATCCCCCGCCCGGGCGACGGCGCGATCCACCTCGCTCATGGTCTTGTCGTCCCGCGCATGGGCCTCAGTTCGCCTCGATCGAGAAGGCGCCCGCGCCGCCGCTCGACGATGCCTGCGCGGCCCCCTCGGCGCGGGCGATATAGCCCTTCGATTTCTCGACCTCGTTCGACAGCGTATCGACCGTGGTCTTCATCGATTCGAGCGCCTTCAGCTTGAAGCTGTCGATCGAATCCATCGTGTCGTAGATGTTCTGGAACGCGCGCTGCAGCGTCTCGACCGGGATCGCAGAGGCCGCGGCCTGCTCGTGGATCGTCGCGGTCTGCGACTTGAGCATCTCGCCGGTGCCGTCGATGATGCTGGCGGTCGTCGTGTTGAGCGCGGTGATCTGTTCGAGCACCAGCTTCTGGTTGGTCAGCGCCTGTGCGACCGTGACCGCCGTGCGCAGCGCCGAGACGGTCGTGGTCGATGCCCGATCGACGCCCTTGATCAGCTCGACATTGTTCTTCTTGACCAGATCGAGCGCAAGATAGCCCTGCACCGTCACCGCCATCTGCGTCAGCAGGTCCTGCGAGCGCTGGCGGACATAGAAGAGCGCGGTCTCCTTGATCGCCTTGGACTTGGCCGGATCGGTCGATTCGAGTTCCATCGCCTTGGTTTCGAGCCGCGCATCCATCGCCTTGGAGACATGGATCATCTGTTCGAGCCGGCCCATCGCCGCCCACAGATTCTGGCGCTCGACCGCGATCGCGGCATTGTCCTTGAGCAGTTCGTCCTTGCCCGAGGCAAGCGCGCCGAGGATGCCGCTGATGTGCGACTGCGCCGACTTGTACTGGTCGAAATAATTGCTGACCGACGATCCCATCAGCCGGCTGAGGAAACCGCGCTGGTTGAAGAATTTGCCGTTGGCCGCGGGGTCGAGCTTCTCGACGGTGCGGCGCAGTTCGATCAGGTCGGCGCCGATGCCGGTCTCGCTGCTGATCGCCTTGATCGGCCGGTCGAGAAAGCGGTTCGACTGGCCGGCCGCATCGGCGATCTCCTTGCGGCCCATATTGGTGATCGCATCGACGCGCTTGCCGAATTCGGGCGAGTTGACGTCCTGCGCCACCAGTTCCTCGACGAAGGCTTCGACCTTTTCCTCGAGCTTCGATCGCTGCGCATCCTCCAGCGGCACCAGTCCGGCCGCCTTCGACGCCGCAACCACCGGCACCGGATCGGGGGCGTTCAGGACGAGATCGGTTTCGGCGATCTTGGTCGTGCTAGCCATATGAACTCCTCATACCCTTTGGCCAAAGACCGGCCCTTTGCCCAAAGACTGGCGACGTCTAGATGGCCCGTAAGACCGACGCGTTCAAGCGTCATTGGTCGAAGCGGGTGGACGTTCGCGCGCGCCGGAAGCGCCGCTGCGGCGTCAGTCGGGCTGCGGGTCCGCGCGTTTCGCCATGCGCGCCGCGACGATCGCCGAGGCCATCAGCTGGAGCTGGTGATAGAGCATCAGCGGCAGTAATATCGCCCCCGCTTCCGGGCCGGGAAACAGGATCCGCGCCATCGGCGCACCGGTGGCAAGGCTCTTGTGCGCGCCCGAGAACAGCATCGTCGCGCGATCCTCGGCATCGAAACCGAGCAGCCGGCCCAGCCCCCAGGCGGAGGCGAAGGCGATCGCCAGCATCGCCAGCACCACTGCGAACAGCAGCGACAATTGCGCGGCCGTCACCCGGCCCCACAGGCCGCCATTGACCGCCTCGGAGAAGGCGACATAGACCGCGATCACGATCGTGCCGCGATCGAGATAGAACACCAGCGCCTTGTTGCGCGCCGCCCAGGGCGCGAGCCAGCGCCGCGCGACCTGGCCGAGCGCGAACGGCAGCAGCAGGATCAGCATGATCCGCCCGATCCCGTCGAACCCTATGACCGCGCCGTGCGTGCTCGCCAGCAGCCCGATCAGCAGCGGCGCCAGCACGACGCCGGCGATGTTCGAGACCGCCGAGGCGATCACCGCGGCCGCGACATTGCCGCGCGCGATCGAGACATAGACGATCGACGACTGCACCGTCGTCGGCAGCACGGCGAGATAGATCAGCCCCAGAGCGAGTCCCGATCCCAGCACGCCGTGCGCCAACAGCGAGGCGCCGAAGCCGAGCGCGGGCACGAAGACATAGCCGAACACGAAGATCGCCAGCTGCAGCTTCCACCGCCTGAACCCGTCCACCACCGCCTGCGGCGCGATCTTGACGCCATGGAGGAAGAACAGGGTGACGATCGCCGCGGTCGAGATCGCGCCGATGGCATCCAGCGCGGTGCCCTTCGCGGGGAAGAAGGAGGCCAGCGCGACCGTCGTCAGCAGGGCCAGGACGAACTTGTCGGGGACGATGCGGCGGAGGATGCTGGGCATTGCCTGGGACTAGAGGGCGAATATGCTATCGACAATCCCTGGTTTCCAGTCGCCAAACCAACCCGCAGCAAGCCCCTCTACCGCTTGCGGGAGAGGGAAAGACGCCGCAGGCGGCGAGGGTGAGGGCCTGAAATTTGGCGCTCGCTCAGGCCCTCACCCTGGCCCGCTGCGCGAGCCTGTCCCTCTCCCGCAAGCGGTAGAGGGTGTTGAATAACCCCTCCGCCCTTGTCGCAGCGCACAAAACAGGCTAGGCGCGCGCCACATTTCCGCACAGGACGAAGCATTTTCATGAGCCTCCGCAACGTGGCCATCATCGCGCATGTCGATCATGGCAAGACCACCCTCGTCGATCAGTTGTTCCGCCAATCCGGCACGTTCCGCGAAAACCAGCGCATCGAAGAGCGTGCGATGGATTCGAACGATCTGGAAAAGGAACGCGGGATCACCATCCTCGCCAAGTGCACCTCGATCGAGTGGCACGACGAGGCCGGCGAGGCGACGCGGATCAATATCGTCGACACGCCCGGCCACGCCGATTTCGGCGGCGAGGTCGAGCGCATCCTCTCGATGGTCGACGGCGTGATCCTGCTGGTCGATGCCGCCGAGGGCGCGATGCCGCAGACCAAGTTCGTCACCGGCAAGGCGCTGGCGCTGGGGCTGCGCCCGATCGTCGTCGTCAACAAGATCGACCGTCAGGACGCGCGGGCGCAGGAAGTGCTCGACGAGGTGTTCGATCTGTTCGTCAGCCTCGAAGCCAATGACGACCAGCTCGATTTCCCGGTGCTGTTCGCCTCGGGCCGCAACGGCTATTCGGGCGACAATCCCGATGTCCGCGAAGGCACGCTGAAGCCGCTGTTCGAAAAGATCGTCGAACATGTGCCGGCGCCCGACGCCGATCCCGACGGTCCGTTCAAATTTCTCGTCACTTTGCTCGATCGCGACAATTTCGTCGGCCGCATCCTGACCGGGCTCGTCGCCTCGGGCACGGTCAAGACCAACATGCCGATCCATGCGCTCGATCCCGAGGGCAAGGTCGTCGAGACCGGCCGCGCCTCCAAGATCATGGCGTTCCGCGGTCTCGAACGCGTGCCGGTCGACGAGGCGAAGGCGGGCGACATCATCTCGATCGCGGGGCTCACCGTCGCGACCGTCGCCAACACGATCGCCGATCCGTCGGTGACCGAGCCGCTGCATGCGCAGCCGATCGATCCGCCGACCTTGTCGATGCGCTTCGCGGTCAATGATTCGCCGATGGCGGGCCGCGAGGGCAGCAAGGTGACCTCGCGGATGATCCGCGACCGGCTGTTCCGCGAATCGGAGAGCAATGTCGCGATCAAGGTGACCGAAGCCGCCGACCGCGACAGCTATGAAGTCGCCGGCCGCGGCGAGCTCCAGCTCGGCGTGCTGATCGAGACGATGCGCCGCGAGGGCTTCGAGCTCGGCATCAGCCGCCCGCGCGTGCTGTTCCGCGACGGTGAGAAGGGCCGCGAGGAGCCGTACGAGACCGTCGTCATCGACGTCGACGACGAATATTCGGGCACCGTCGTCGAGAAGATGGCGATCCGCAAGGCAGAGCTCACCGACATGCGGCCTTCGGGCGGCGGCAAGACGCGGATCACCTTTTCTGCGCCGTCGCGCGGCCTGATCGGCTATCATGGCGAGTTCCTGTCGGACACCCGCGGCACCGGCATCATGAACCGACTGTTCGAGAAATACGGCCCCCACAAGGGCCATATCGAGGGCCGCAAGAACGGCGTGCTGATCTCGAACGGATCGGGCGAGGCCAATGCCTATGCGCTGGGTCCGCTCGAGGAGCGCGGCGTGCTGATGGTCGCCCCCGGCGAGGCGCTCTACGAGGGCATGATCGTCGGCGAGAACGCCAAGACGGATGACCTCGAGGTCAATCCGATGAAGGCGAAGCAGCTGACCAATTTCCGCGCCAGCGGCGGCAAGGACGACGCGATCCGCCTCACCCCGCCGCGCAAGCTGACCCTGGAGCAGGCGATCGCCTATATCGACGATGACGAGATGGTCGAGGTGACGCCGAAATCGATCCGGCTGCGCAAGCGCTACCTCGATCCGCACGAGCGCAAGAAGGCGTCGCGCGCCAAGGCGGCGTGAACTGATGCAATCCCCTTCCCCCTTGATGGGGGAAGGATACGGAGACTTAGGTCCGCCACTTGGCGGGCCTTAGTCGGAGTTGGATGGGGGTGATGTTTGGCGTCGAGCGCTATGCCGAACATCACCCCCACCCAGCTCCGACTAGGCAGCAAGCTGCCAAGTCTGCGCAACCAGCGGGCGATTCCTTCGGGGTAAATCATGCCCCCGGCATGATTTAGGATCGTCTGGGAGACGATCCGACCCCGAAGGAATCGCCCGCTCCCATCAAGGGGGAGGGAGTGCAATCTCAAACCGCTTCCAGCACGCGATAGCGATCCGCCACGTCGCGCCGGGACAGGTTCGGCCCCATCGCCAGCCGCGCCGCCTGATAGGACGTCCACTGCGCCTCGTCGGCGAGCGGCGGAATCGTGACGGTTTCGCCGGCATCGAGACCGGCGAGCGCCGCGTCGACCAGATCGCCGGCGTCCATCACCATCTCCGGCGGGAACGCATCGACGTCCTTGCCCGAACGCGCCCAGATTTCGGTGCGGGTCGCGCCCGGCAGCACGGCCTGGACATGCACGCCGCTGGCCGCGAGCTGGTTGGCGAGCGAGATGCTGAGGTTCAGCACATAGGCCTTCGAGCCGCTGTAGACGCCGTCATAGATTTCCGGCGCCAGCGCCAGCACCGACGCGATATTGACGATCGTCCCCGCGCCGCGCGCGGCGAACGCCTTGGCCGCGGCGCCGGCGAGCAGGGTCGGCGCGGTGATATTGAGCGCGATCAGGCGCTCGACCTGCGCCGGTTCGCTGTCGAGCAAAGTCCCGTTGAGCGACATGCCGGCATTGTTGATCAGCAGACCGATGGCCGGATCGCTCGCCAGGCGCGCGGTCACGGCGGCGAGGTCGTCGCGATCGGTGAGGTCGGCGGGCAGCACCTCGATCGTCCGGCCGGTTTCGGCGTTCAGCCGCGCGGCCAAGGCGTCCAGCCTTGCGGCATCGCGGGCAACGAGGATCAGGTCGTGGCCGCGACGGGCCAGTCGCTCGGCATAGACGGCGCCGATGCCGGTGGACGCACCCGTGACGAGTGCGGTGCCTGTTTGATGTGAAGACATGATGGGTTTCTCCCGTGCAAGAGTGACTTGCATAATGATAGTTATGTGACTATCATTATGCAATGGACGATGAAAAATTAAGCACCGGCGTTTGCCCGGTCGGCCGCGGTCTCGCCCGCGCCGGCGATGCGTGGAGCATGTTGATCCTGCGCGACGCCGGCTTCGGCCTGACGCGCTTCGACGAATTCCAGCGCAGCCTGGGTATCGCACCCAATATATTGACGCGCCGGCTGGGCGCACTGGTCGAGGCCGGCATGCTCGAACGCCGCCGCTACAGCGAGCGACCGGTCCGGCACGATTATGTGCTCACCCCGTGCGGGCGCGATTATCTGCCCGTGCTGCATGCGCTGGGCGCATGGGCAGGGCGGCATTTCGGCGAGGGCGGGGTCACGCGTCTGGTCGAGGCGGGCAGCGGCCGGGCGATCGATCCGGTCGTCGTCGATCGTGCGACCGGCCGGCCGATCGGCGAATTCGAGATGCGCGCGGACCCGCCCGGCCGGTGAAATTGTGCGCTGCAGCGGAACCTATGGTGCCGGTCATGCTTTGAGAGACCGTCCGTCCCCACGCTCTATCGGAACCGATGCCTTTCAGCACGCCCGCCACGCTCGCTCCGCCGCCGGCAGACCTTCTGACCGGCGCGAGCCTGTTTCTCGATTTCGACGGCACGCTGGTCGACATCGCCGCGACGCCCGATGCGGTTTCGGTCGATGCGGCGTTGCGCGCGATGCTCGGCCGGCTCTCGCACGCACTCGACGGCCGCATCGCGCTGATCAGCGGCAGGTCCGCATGCGAGATCCGCGCGCTGATCGGTGACGGTGTGACGGTGGCGGGCAGCCACGGCCTCGAAATCCTCGGAGCCGACGGCCGACTGGACGCGCCGGCGCGGCCGCCGGAACTTTCCGAAGTGCACGCGGCGATGGCGCGGCTGGCGGCGGACTGGCCAAGCGTGCTGGTGGAAGACAAGCCGTTGGGCGTCGCGCTCCATTTCCGGCAATGTCCCGGTGCCGAAGCGGCCTGCCGCACGCTCGCGACCGCGCTCGCGGCCGAGACCGGCCTGCGGCTTCAGCCCGGCAAGATGGTGTTCGAACTGCGCGCGCAGGGCGGCGACAAGGGCGCGGCCTTGCGCCGCCTGCTCGCGGCGCCGGCGATGGCGGGAAGCCGGCCGATCTTCCTGGGCGACGACGTCACCGACGAGCCGGGCTTCGCCGCCGCGAACGACCTCGGCGGCGCCGGCGTGCTGGTGGGATCGATGCGCGCGACGAACGCCCGCTACCGTCTGGCCGACGTCGCGGCGGCGCGGCTGTGGCTCGATCAGGCCTGCAGACAGCCGGCATGACCGCGACGCTCGATCTCTGGCCGATCGGCAATTGCCAGGTGAGCGCGCTGGTCGACCGCGCCGGCCGCTTCGTCTGGGCCTGCGTGCCGCGCGTCGATGGCGATCCCCTGTTCTCGGCGTTGCTGCGCGACGATGACGCGTCCGGGCTGTGGGCGATCGATCTCGAAAACGGCACCGCGGTCGCGCAAGCCTATCGCCGCAACACCCCGGTCCTCGTCAGCCGCCACAGCGACGACGCCGGCAATGCGATCGAGGTGATCGACTTCTGCCCGCGCTTCCGGCGCCGCGGCCGCAGCTACCGCCCGGTCGCCTTCGCGCGCATCGTCCGGCCGGTCGCCGGCAGCCCGCGCATCCGCATGCGGCTGGCGCCGACGCGCGGCTGGGACGGTGGCACGGTCGAGACCACCAGCGGCTCCAATCATATCCGCTACCGGCTCGACAGCATGATGTTGCGGCTGACCACGACCGGGCCGGTCGGCCCGATCGAAGCGGATCTCGCCTTTCGCGTCGAACGGCCGCTCTATTTCTTCCTGGGACCCGACGAGAGTTTCGACGACGATGTCGGCGCCACGATCGACCGGATGCTCGCGGAGACCGAGCGCGAGTGGCACGAATGGGTGCGCGGCCTCGCCACGCCGCTGGAATGGCAGGACGTCGTCATCCGCTCGGCGATCACGCTCAAGCTCTGCCAGCATGAGGAAACCGGCGCGATCGTTGCGGCGCTGACCACCTCGATCCCCGAACATGCGCATTCGGGTCGCAACTGGGACTATCGCTACTGCTGGATCCGCGATGCCTATTACACCGTCCAGGCGCTCAACCGGCTCGGCGCGCTCGACGTGCTCGAATCCTATCTGGGCTATCTGCGCAACATCGTCGACGGCGCCAAGGGCGGCCATATCCAGCCGCTCTACGGCGTGCTCGGCGAGGCGCGGCTCGAGGAGCGGACCGCGCCGGCGCTGCCGGGCTATCGCGGCATGGGGCCGGTGCGCGTCGGCAACCAGGCCTATGAGCAGATCCAGCACGACGCCTATGGCCAGATCATCCTGTCGAACGTCCAGGCCTTCTTCGACCAGCGGCTGTTCCGCATGGCCGGCGTCGAGGATTTCGAGGCGCTGGAGCGCGTCGCCGACCTGGCGTTCGACCTGCACGACAGGCCCGATGCCGGCCTGTGGGAATTGCGCACGCGCCAGAGCGTCCACACTTATTCGGCGGCGATGTGCTGGGCGGCCTGCGACCGGATGGCCAATGCCGCCGAAGCGCTCGGGCTGACCGAGAAGAGGCTTCACTGGGGCGAGCGCGCCGCGCGCATTCGCGAGCGGATCGAGACCGCGGCGTGGCGCGAGGACGGCCGGCTGATGTCCGCCACCTTCGATGGCGACGTGCTCGACGCCAGCCTGCTGCAATTGCTCGACCTGCGCTTCCTGTCGCCCGACGACCAGCGCTTCCTGGGGACGATGGCCGCGGTCGAGGCCGGGCTGCGGCGCGGATCGCATATGCTGCGCTATGCCGCCGAGGATGATTTCGGCATGCCCGAGACCGCGTTCAACGTCTGCACCTTCTGGTTCATCGAGGCGCTGCAGCTGACCGGCCGCAGCGCCGATGCGCGCGCCTTGTTCGAGGAGATGCTGACGCGGCGGACCGGCGCCGGGCTGCTGTCGGAGGATATCGATCCGGTGACCGGCGAACTCTGGGGCAATTATCCGCAGACCTATTCGCTGGTGGGGATGATCAACTGCGCCAGCCTGCTGAGCCGGCCGTGGAGCGCCATCCGATGAGCCGTCTGATCGTCATCTCGAACCGCGTCGCGGCGCCGAGCGCGTCGCAGTCCGGCGAGCAGGGGGGCCTGGCCGTCGCCTTGTCGGCGGCGCTGCGCGAGCGCGGCGGCATCTGGTTCGGCTGGTCGGGCGAGACGACCGGGATGTTCACCGGCGACATCGCCTTCGAGACCGACGGCGGCGTCACCACCGCCATCGTCGATCTCGAAGAAACCGACGTCGAGGAATATTATAACGGCTATGCCAACCGCACCTTGTGGCCGCTGTTCCACTACCGGATCGATCTCGCCGAATATGAGCGCAGCTTCGCCGGCGGCTATCAGCGCGTCAACGAACGCCTGGCCGATACCGTCCGCCCGCTGATCGAATCCGACGACACGATCTGGATCCAGGACTATCACATGTTCCCGCTGGGGCAGGAGCTGCGCCGGCGCGGCTGCCGCAACCGGATCGGCTTCTTCCTGCATATTCCGTGGCCGCCGCCGCTTCTGCTGACGACCTTGCCCGAAGCGCATGCGCTGATCGAGACCTTGTTCGCCTATGACCTGGTCGGCTTCCACACCGAGGAATGGCTGAGCAGCTTCGAGGAATGCGCCGTCGAGATGATGGGCGCCACGTCCGACGGCGACGGCCGGCTGACGCTCGGCGACCGCTCGGTCAGACTGATCGTCTGCCCGATCGGCATCGACGCGGCGAATTTCGCCGGGCTCGCCAAGGGCACCAGGGCGCGCCTCGCCTTTCGCCGGATGCGCGACAGCGCGGTCGGCCGCGATCTGATCGTCGGCGTCGACCGGCTCGATTATTCGAAGGGGCTGGAAGAGCGCTTCCTCGGCTATGAGCGTTTCCTCCACGAGCATCCCGAGGAGCGCAAGGAGGTGTTTCTGCTGCAGATCGCGCCGCCGTCGCGCGGGCTGGTCGAAACCTATCAGAAGATCCGCACATCGCTGGAAGGACTTTCGGGCCGGATCAACGGCGCCTATGCCGATGTCGACTGGGTGCCGATCCGCTACGTCAACCAGGGCTATCCGCGCGACGTGCTCGCCGGCATCTATCGCGCCGCCCGGATCGGGCTGGTGACGCCGCTGCGCGACGGCCTCAACCTCGTCGCCAAGGAATATGTCGCCGCTCAGGACCCCGGCGATCCCGGCGTGCTGATCCTGTCGCGTTTCGCCGGCGCGGCCGAACAGATGAAGGATGCGGTGCTGGTCAATCCGCACAGCGCCGAGGAGATGTCCGACGCGATCATGCTGGCGCTGAAGATGCCGCGCGACGAGCGCATCCGGCGCTGGCAGGCGCTGAACGAGGGTGTCCAGCGCGAGGATGTGTTCTGGTGGCTGAACCGGTTCATCGATGCGCTGATGGAGACCGGGCGCGAGCCCGCCTGGTCGCCTCAGGAACAGGTTCAGGTCATGCGCCTGACCTGATCTCGCCGCGCGTCCGTACCAGCGCCTCGGGCATCTCCCTGGCGATCCACGCCATCAGCGCCTCGCGGATGTCGCAGCGCAGATCGAACGCCTTGCCGGCATCGGCGGCGCTGACCAGCGCGCGCAGCTCCATATGATCGGCGTAGAGTTCGGTCACCTGGAGCCCGACCACGCGGCCGTCCCAGTTGCGGTTGTCCCTGACCACCAGTTCCAGCTGCGCGCGGATGCGGGCGACATCGGCGGTCGGATCGAGCTGGAGGAAGGCGGTGCCCAGCAGCGCGCTGGTCTCGCGCGTCCAGTTCTGGAAGCTTTCCTCGAGAAATTTGCTGACCGGCACGATCAGCCGGCGCTCGTCCCAGATGCGCACGACGACATAGGTCAGCCGGATCTGCTCGATCCGGCCCCATTCGCCCTCGATGATCACGACGTCGTCGATCCGGATCGGCTCGGTGAACGCCATCTGGATGCCGGCGATCAGATTCTTGAGCGCGGGTTGCGCCGCGGCGCCCACGGCAAGCGCCGCGAGGCCGGCGGAGGCGGCCATCGTGACGCCGATGGTGCGCACGCTGGGGATCGACATCAGCATCAGGCAGATCGTGATCAGCAGGACGATGAAGATCGCGATGCGATAGAGGATGCCGGCCCGCGTCCGCCGCCGCCGCGCCTCGAGATTGTCGGCGACATCGATGTCGTAACGCTTCGCCGCGATCTCGTTGAGCGCGCGCAGCAGCGCGACCGCCAGCCAGCCCAGCAAGGCTGGCGCCAGCAGGCCGAGGATGCGCTGCACGATGCCAGCCGCCGGCGGGTCGAGCCTCAGGCTCGGCTGAACCGCCGCGAGCGCGATCACGACCAGCAGCCACCGCGCCGGCTGCGTCAGGCGACCGACCAAGATGTCGTCGGCAAAGCTGCCGGTGCGCATCGAAACCCGCCTGAGGATGAACATCGAGGCTGCATGCGCCAGCAGCGCCGCCGCCACCGCGGCACCGACGATCAGCACGACCTCGAGCCAGCGATGATCGGCAAGACCGAATTGGAAAGGCATGAAAACAGGCTCCGTTCGAGTGTCGCAATGCCGGTCAACGGGTGAGAGGCGATCAAGTTCGCTGCAGTGCGGCAAAATAGGCACCGGGCGTGATGGGCCGCGTTTTCGCCGCCTCGACCTGACGGATTTTGCGGCCTAACCAGCAGCGATGATCTCATCCAACCTCACCACCGACCGGCCGACCTTCGTCACCCATCTCGAATGCTCGATCACCGGCGAGCGCTACGAAGCGGACCGCGTGCACGGTCTGTCGCGCGCTGGGCGGCCTTTGCTGGTGCGCTATGATCTCGATGCGGTCGGCAAGGCGCTGTCGAAGGCGTCGCTCGGCAGCCGGCCGACCGATCTGTGGCGCTGGCGCGAATTGCTGCCCGTCCGCAACACCGGCGACATCGTCAGCCTCGGCGAGATCGAGACGCCGCTGGTGCCGATCCCCGCCGCCGGCGGCGCGAACGTGCTCGTCAAGGACGAGAGCCGGCTGCCGACCGGATCGTTCAAGGCGCGCGGGCTGGTGATGGCGGTCGCGATGGCGAAGGCGCTGGGCATCGGCCGGATCGCGATGCCGACAAACGGCAATGCCGGCGCGGCGCTCGCGGCCTATGCCAGCCGCTGCGGCATCGAGACGATCATCTTCTGTCCCGATGATACGCCCGAGGTGAACGTCCGCGAGATCGCGCTGCAGGGTGCGCGCGTCTGGCGCGTCAACGGCCTGATCGACGATTGCGGCGCGATCGTCGCCGAGGGCGCGAAACAGGGCCGCTGGTTCGATTTCTCGACGCTCAAGGAACCCTATCGGATCGAAGGCAAGAAGACGATGGGCCTCGAACTGGCGGCGCAGTTCGGTTGGACGCTGCCCAAGGCGATCTTCTACCCGACCGGCGGCGGCACCGGCCTGATCGGGATGTGGAAAGCGTTTGCCGAGCTCGAGGCGCTGGGCTGGATCGGATCCGAACGGCCGAAGATGTTCGCTGTCCAGGCCGAGGGCTGCGCGCCGATCGTCAAGGCGTTCGAAGACGGCGCCCGGCATGCCGAGCGCTGGGAGCATGCGCACACGATCGCGGCGGGCATCCGCGTGCCGCGCGCGGTCGGCGATTTCCTGATCCTCGCGGCGGTGCGCGAGAGCGGCGGCAGCGCGCTGGCGGTCAGCGACACGGCGATCGCGCAGGCGGTCGCTGTCGCCGCGCGCGGCGACGGCTTGCTGCTCTGCCCCGAAGGCGGCGCGACGCTCGCCGCGTACCGGCATGCGCTGGCGGCGGGCCTGATCGGCGGCGGCGACAGCGCGGTGCTGTTCAATTGCGCGACCGGCCTCAAATATCCGATGCCGCCGGCCGACGGCGCGATCGACCGGACCTCTCCGATCGACTTCGACCGGCTGTGACGCGACGGGCCGGCTTGGCGCGCGGCGCGGCCCGGTCTAGTCCGGCGGCATGACCGAACTTCTGACCCCCGTTCCCGCCGCGACGATCATCCTGCTGCGCGAGGTGCCCGGCGGGCCGCCGCATCTGCTGTTGATCGAGCGGGCGGCGAAGATGGCGTTCGCGGCCGGCGCAGCGGTGTTTCCGGGCGGGCGGGTCGATCCCGGCGATTTCGCCATCGCGCAGGATCCGGCGCTCGCGACCGCCATGCCCGACCTCGACGATGCCGCCGCGCGAGTCGCGGCGATCCGCGAATGCCTCGAGGAGGCCGGGCTGGCGATCGGCTTCAGCGCGCCGGCCGAACGCGTCGCCGAGATCCGTGCGGGGTTGCATGCGGGCGCGCCGCTGTCGTCGATGCTCGTCCGTCATGGCCTCGCGCTCGATCTTGCTGCGCTGACCCCGTTCACCCGCTGGCGCCCCGACATTCCGGGCAACCGCCGCTTCGACACACGCTTCTACCTCGCCGCGGCACCCGATGGCATTGCCGTCGCCGATGGCAGCGAGAATGTGAAGATCATATGGGAGAACGCGCGCGGCATGCTCGCTGCCGGCGATGCCGGCGAGCATCTGATCGTCTTTCCCACCAGGCGCAATCTCGAGCGGCTCGCGCAATGGGCAAGCACGGCGGAAATCTATGCCGACGCCGCCGCCTTTCCCTCGCGGCTCGTCTCGACCTTCATCGAAATGCGCGACGGCGAACCGCATCTGTGCCTGTCCGACGGGCACGGCTATCCGGTCGTATCCGAACCGGTCGCCACCGCGAAACGTGCCTCACGTGATTGAAGGCGGACGCGGCATCGGCGTGCGGCCGGGCAATTAAAGGCGGCCGCTCCGCTATCCCTTCGCGCCCCGCGCATCGGCGATCGCCTTCTTCAGCGCCTCGTACCCCACCGCGCCCTGCAGGATCTGGTCGCCCACCACCCAGCTCGGCGTGCCGGTGAATTCCAGCTTCTTCGCGAAGCCGTGATTGGCCCCGAGTTCGGCATCGATCTGCGGTGACCGGATCGCCGCCTGCACCGCCGCGGCGTCGAGGCCGGCGGTGGTCTGCGCGGCGGCGATGGTTTCGGGCGTGACCGTGCCGGCGGCGAACAGCGCGCCGTGGAACGCCGCATATTTGCCCTGGGCCGCGGCCGCCAGCGCGACGCGGGCGGCGGTCACGCTCTCCTCGCTGAGGATCGGATATTCGCGGAACACGACCTTGAGGTTGGGATCCTCGGCGATCAGCCGGTCGACCACGGGCAGGCTGGCGCGGCAATAGCCGCAATTATAGTCGGTGAACTCGACGAGCACGACGTCGCCGTCGGCCGCGCCCATCCAGGCGCCGGCATAGGGTTTCTCCAGCGCGTCGCCGCCGCTTTCCCTGACCATCGCGGCGTTCTGCTTGCTGCGCAGCCGGTCCATCGCCTGCGGCAATATCTCGGGATGGTCGAGCAGATAGGCGTGGACGATCGCCTCGACCCGGCCCTTCTGCGCGGCCCCGCCCAGCATCGTCATGCCGCCGGCACCGACGCCGACGCCGACGAGTCCCGCCACCAGCGGCACCAGCCAGCGGCCGATGCCGGGCCGGGCTTCATCTCCCCCCACGCGCGCATTCATCGCTTCTTCTTCTCCTGCTCGACCTCGGTCTGCGACACGAGCGCGATGTCCTGCGCGCGCAGCCAGTCCGACGAGCCTTCGGGGATGCCGCTCATCGCCACCTGCGCGTTCATCAGCGCGAGGCGGGCGCGGCCTTCGAGATTATAGCGTTCGGCGGTGGCGAGCGCGGCGCGCGGGCGATCGCCTTCGCGGTCATAGACGACGCCCAGCTGATACCAGGCAAACGGATTGTCGTTGTCGCGCGCCACGGCGGCGCGCAGCACGGTCCGGGCCTCGTTGAAATTGGCCGCATCCTCGGTCGCGATCAGCGCGTGGCCGAACAAGGCCGCGATCAGCGGCGCATTGCCGGTGCGCTGCGTCGCTTCGCGCAACGCCGGCAGCGCATCCATCGGCCGGCCCGATTCGAGCAGGATCTGGCCTTCGAGCTCGAGGAAATAGGGATCGTGCGGAAAGGCCGTCAGCAGCGCCTGGGTCTCGGCCAGCGCCTTGTCCGGGTAAGCCGATTTGTGCCACGCATAAGCGCGGGCATAGCGCGCCGGCACCGAATTCGTGCCTTCGGGATATTTGCGCAAGGTGACCGCCGGCTCGTTGACGAAGCCGAACAATTTCGCCTTCACGCGCTGGAAGCGCGCGTCGAGCGCCGGATCGCCGGGCTTGTCCCAGGCCGGATCGGCACGATATTGCGCCTCGAGGATCGACACGCGCTCGCCGCTCAGCGGGTGGGTGCGGGCATAGCTGTCGTCCTGCGGGATGCCGAGCCGGAACTCCAGGTTCTGCAGCTTCTTGAAGAAGGCGATCGAGCCCTTGCCGCTGATCCCGGCGGCGGACAGATATTTGACGCCGGCGGCATCGGCGCTCGATTCCTGCGTGCGGGTGAAGGCGAGGAACTTGCCCATCGCCGCCTGCTGGCCGGCGGCGAGGATGCCCATGCCGGCTTCGCCGGCGCCTGCCGCGACCGCCGCGGCGCCCAGCAGCAGGCTGAGGATGCTGATGCCGGTCGCCGCTTTCGCGCCTTCGGAGAAGCGCACGACATGGCCCCCGGCGATATGGCCGAGTTCGTGGGCGATCACGCCCTGCACTTCATTGGCGTTGTCGGCGGCGTTGATCAGGCCGCTGTGGATATAGACGGTCTGGCCGCCGGCGACGAACGCGTTGATCTCCGGATCGCTGATCAGGATGACCTTGACGTTGCGCGGGTCGAGCCCCGCCGCCGAGATCAGCGGCCTCGCCATGTCGTTGAACAGCGCCTCGGTCTCGGCGTCGCGCAGGATCGACTGCGCCATCGATGGCTGCGCGAGCAATGCGAACGACAGCAGCAGCGCGATCGCCAGGCGCATCAGCACCGCGCAGGAGCGCGCGGCCGGTCGGAACGCTGTGGCGCCGGTCATGATCGGTCCCTCTTCGTCCTGTCCGCCTGAACGTGGCCGCCTGAACCCGCCCGCCTGAACCCGCGCTGAAGCCCGCGGAGAGCAACCCCGCCCGCCGGTGCCTGGGCGCGCCGGCGGGCGGGGTCGTCGGTCACTCCTCGGCGCCGAACGTCCGCTGCCACCAGCCGCGGCGCGGCTGCCCGGCGTCGGCGTTGCCGTCGGTGCCGGCTTCGCCCTCGGCCGGCGCGGCTTCGGCGCTGACCGGCTCGGACGCAACCGCCTCTGGTTCGGGAGCGTCGGCCACGACGGCTTCCGGCGCGACGGTTTCGGCCTCCGGCGGCGCGACCGGAGCCGCTTCGGCCGCGACCGTCTTCGCCTTGGCCGGCGCACGCTTGCGCTTCGGCTTCTCCGTTGCGGCCGGCGCCTCGACGGCCGCTTCGACGACCGCTTCGTCCGGCGCCGCGGCCTTGCGGCGCGAACGCTTCGGCTTGGCCGCCGGCTCGGAATCGGCGACCGGCGCGTCGGCCGGCGTTTCCGCCTCGACGACGGCAACCGTGGCGACCGCGGCCACCTTGTCGGCCTTCTCGGCCTTGGGACGACGGCGCGTGCGCTTGGCCTTGGGCTCCGGCTCGGCGGCAGGCGTCTCGGCCATCTCGGCGATCACAGGCGCCTCGGCGACCACGGGCGCGTCGGCCTCGACCGCCTCGGCGACGAGCGCGTCGAACGGCTCGAGATCCGCACCGGCTTCGGCCGGCGCATCGGCGCCCTCATCCGCTGCCGAGGCGCCTTCGCCTTCGCCACGACGACGGCGTCCACCGCGACGGCCGCGACGGCCACGGCGGCCACGGCGATCTTCCTCGTCGCCGGCGTCGGCCGCGGTCGGGACGGTCCCGCCGCCGTCTGCATCGGCACCCTCATCGGCGCCGGCCTCCGCGTCAACGGCATCGTCGCCGGCACCATCGTCGACGATCGCTTCGCCGTCTTCGGTCTCGCTGCCCTCGACCCGCTCTTCGGCCTGCGCCGCGGGCGACTCACCCTCTTCCTCGCGCGGACCACGCCCGCGGCGACGGCGACGGCGACGGCGACCGCCCCGGCCATCGCCGCGATCCTCCTCTTCGCCACGCGGACGCTGCTCGCGCGGTTCGCGCGCTTCGGCGGCGCTCTCCTCGGCCTCGTCGTCGGCCGCGACTTCGGCCTCCTCTTCTTCTTCGATCTCCTCGTCGATATAGTCGTCTTCCTCGATCTCGCGCGGCGGCGGATCGAAGCGCGGCGCATAGGCCGGCGGCGGACCGCTCGCCTCGACGCCCATGCGCGCACCCTCGGTCTCGCCATCGGGCAGGATCTCGATGAACACGCCATAGCGCTCCTCGATCTCGGCGAGTTCGGCGCGCTTGCGGTTGAGCACGTAGAACGCCGCCTCCTGGCTGGCGCGCAAGGTCAGCCGCGAACCGCGTCCGCGCGCCGCCTCGTCCTCGAGCATGCGCAGCGCCGACAGCGCCGCCGACGAGGCGGTGCGGACGAGGCCGGTGCCTTCGCAATGCGGGCACTGGCGCGTCGACGCCTCGAGCACGCCGGTGCGGATCCGCTGGCGGCTCATCTCCATCAGCCCGAACGAGCTGATCCGGCCGACCTGGATGCGCGCACGATCATTGGCGAGTGCCGCCTTCATCGCCTTCTCGACCTTGCGGACGTTGGAGCCGTTCTCCATGTCGATGAAGTCGATCACGACGAGGCCGGCCATGTCGCGCAGGCGCAGCTGGCGGGCGATCTCGTGCGCGGCCTCGAGGTTGGTCGCGACCGCGGTCTGCTCGATGCCATGTTCGCGCGTCGAGCGGCCCGAGTTGATGTCGATCGACACCAAAGCCTCGGTCGGGTTGATGACCAGATAGCCGCCCGATTTGAGCTGGACGAGCGGCGAATACATCTGGCTGAGCTGGTCCTCGGCGCCGAAGCGCTGGAACAAGGGCACGGCATCGACATAGGGCTGCACGCGGCGGGCATGGCTGGGCATCAGCAGCCGCATGAAATCCTTGGCGAGGCGATAGCCCTCCTCGCCCTCGACGATCACCTCGTCGATGTCGCGATTATAGATGTCGCGGATCGCCCGCTTGATCAGGTCGCTGTCGCCATAGACCAGGGCCGGCGCCGCCGATTTCAGCGTATTCTCGCGAATGCCGTCCCACAGCCGCGCGAGATAGTCGAAGTCGCGCTTGATCTCGACCTTGGTGCGCTGGAGGCCGGCGGTGCGGACGATGCAGCCCATCGACGGCGGCAGCTTCATGTCCGCCATGATCACCTTCAGCCGCTTGCGATCGGCCGCATTGCTGATCTTCCGGCTGATCCCGCCGCCGTGCGACGTGTTGGGCATCAGCACGCAATAACGGCCCGCCAGGCTGAGATAGGTGGTCAGCGCCGCGCCCTTGTTGCCGCGCTCCTCCTTGACGACCTGGACCAGCAGCACCTGCCGCCGGCGGATGACGTCCTGGATCTTGTAGCGGCGGCGCAGCGCCATCCGGCGCTTGCGCAGCGCCTCCACGGCATTGTCGTCGCCGCCCGAACCGCTGCGCGCGGGGCGCGGGGGGCGCGCCTCGTCGCCTTCGCGCCCGTCATCGCCCTCGCGCGCGTCATCGCCCTCGCCGGCATCCTCCGAAGAGTCGGCACGGTGCTCGTCGTCGTGCTCGTCATCGACGAAGCCGTCGTCCGGGCGTCCGTCGCCGCCGCCTTCGCCGCCATAATCGGCGCCCTCATAATCCTCGTCATCCTCGTCGTCGGCGGCGCGCAGCGCCTCTTCCTCGGCGGCGTGCTCGGCCTCCTCGCGCAGCAGCGCTTCGCGGTCCTCGCGCGGGATCTGGTAATAATCGGGATGGATTTCGCTGAAGGCGAGGAAGCCATGGCGGTTGCCGCCATAGTCGACGAACGCCGCCTGGAGCGACGGCTCGACCCTTGTCACCTTGGCGAGATAGATATTGCCCTTGAGCTGTTTCCGCTCGGCGGACTCGAAGTCAAACTCCTCGATTCGGTTTCCCTTGACGACGGCCACGCGGGTCTCTTCCCGGTGGCGCGCGTCGATCAGCATGCGCGTTGTCATTCGATAGTCTCCGGGCGCGCCCGGCCTCCATGTCGGAGGCGCGCGGCGCGCGATCAAAAGGCGGCACGGTCCCCGGGGCGTTCCCGTGCCCGGTTCGTGCCGTGGTTTCGTGGTATAGAAGTGCCTCTGCTGCGTGCGCACGTCCGGCGCGGCGCGCCGGAACCTTCATCCAGGTCGCGGCAACGTCCTGCCTGTGGCAGCGTTGCGGCGTGGATTCGAAATGCATCATGCAGCGTCAACCTGGAAATGCCGTCCTCTTCATCGAGGGCGGTTTGCGGCAAGGCACGACACGAGGTCGAACCCGCCATCGCACGTGCTAGCATCGGGCGTGCACGGGAGCAACAGGCGCCCTCCAGCGGGAGAGCGGCATGTCCGTGGAAAATCACGCCGCGGCGCGCGGCAGGCGCTCGAATTTATGGCGAATATCGCATTAACCACGGTTCTTTACCGCGCTAACAGGCCCGCAAGCCTAGGTTCCGGCTGCAATCAGGCAAGCGGGAAACCACAGTTCGATGATTTTTGGCTGGACCGGCATGGCGTCGGCACGGCACAGAAGGCGCATGTTCGCGATGCTTCTGCTGCTGACCGCTTCGATCTTTCCGCAGGGCCTGCGCGCCGCGACCGTGACCGCCATCTCGGTCGGCGCCGACCGGATCGTCCTGCGCTTCGACGACGCGGTCGACGATGCCTCCGCCTTCGTGCTCGACGAACCGCAGCGGATCGCGCTCGACATCGCCGGTGCCGAGCCGGGCCGCGACACGCCGGCCGGCGGTCTCGTCAGCCGCACGCGCCAGGCGCAGTTCAAGCCCGACGTCGCGCGCGTGGTGTTCGATCTCGTCCGCCCGGCGATCGTGACCAAAGGCGCCTTCTCCGATGGCGGCAAGATGCTGACCCTGTCGCTCGCCGGCGTCGATGCCGGGCGCTTCGCCTCGGCCGCGCGCAAGGGCCGGCAGAATTTCCTCCAGCTGGTCAGCGCCGCGCGCCCGCGCAGCCGCTACAGCCTCACCATCCCGCTCGAACCGGCCACCAGGATGCCCGCGCTGCCGCGCATCAGCGGCCCGGCGGGGCGGCCGCTGGTGGTGATCGACGCCGGTCATGGCGGCCATGATCCGGGCTCGCTGAGCAAGACCACCGGGCGCCGCGAGAAGGATGCGACCTTGAGCATCGCGCTCGCGATCCGCGACGAGCTGATCCGCTCGGGCCGCGTGCGCGTCGCGCTGACCCGCGAGGACGACCGTTATCTGATCCTCGAGGAACGCTATGGCATCGCGCGGCGGCTGAAGGCGGACCTGTTCATCTCGATCCACGCCGACAGCGCGACCGTGGAGGACGCCAATGGCGCGACCGTCTACACCTTGTCCGAGGTCGCGTCCGATCGCGAGGCGGCCAGGCTCGCGGCGCGCGAGAATCGCGCCGACATCATCAACGGCGTCAATCTGGGCGGGCAGAGCCCCGACGTGTCGTCGATCCTGATCGACCTCACCCAGCGCGAGACGATGAACGTCTCGGCCGACTTCGCCAGGCTGCTGCACCGCGAGGCCACCGGGCTGGTGCCGTTCCGGTCCGACTATCACCGCTTCGCCGGCTTCGTCGTGCTCAAGGCGCCCGACGTGCCGTCGGTGCTGTTCGAGACCGGCTTCATGTCGAACCCGACCGACGTCGACTTCCTGTTCTCGCGCGACGGCCGCCGCCGCATCGCCGACGGCATCGCCCGCGCGGTCGAGGTCCAGTTCGCACGCAAGATGGCGCAGCAATAGCAGGACCGCGACAGGCGCGCATTGTCTCACGCCCCGCCGATTCGGAGTAATTCGGCGACGCTATACCAATTCCTGCCGCGCCGCCCGACCCGCACCTGACTGAAGTGACTTTCTTCTGCTCCCCTCCCGGCCTTCCGGGAGGGGCCGGGGGTGGGCGCGAGCGAAGCGAGCCCCCTTTCGGCCGATTGAGGCAGCAAAGAAGCCGTCGCTGACACGCCGTGGGAGTTTCTGGGACGCTATACTAAACTCCCCGCCGCGCCGCCCGGCCCCTCACCCGATCACAACACCCATCCCTCCGTCAGCCCGGTCACATCCCCGGTGAACAGGATCGAGAAATCCGCCACGCTGTCGCCATCGGTATCGGCGAGCAAAGTCGAGGTGTTGCTGCCGCTGTCGAACGCCACCTTCAACTGTCCCGCCACGCCCGAGAAGCTCGTCACCTTGACGAACGCGTCATTGGTCCCCGCCGTGCCGGCATTGGCGTCGACCCCCGAGAGATCGAGAATATCGCCGATCGTATAATCGGTGATCCGGTCCGCACCTGCGCCGGCGCTGCTGTCGGCGGCCGCGAGATAGAGGAAGCGATCGTCGCCGCCATTGCCGGTCAGCACGTCCTGGCCGCCGCTGCCGGTGATGGCGTTGGCGCCGCTGGTGCCGGTGAAGCTGTCGCCATAGCTCGATCCCATGATATTCTCGACGCTGGCCACCGTATCGGTGCCCATGCCGCCGCCGACGGTCTGCGCGCCGGTCAGCGCCAGGTTCAGCGTGATGCCGCCGCTGGTGGTTGCATAGCTGACCGTGTCGATTCCGTTGCCGCCGACGAAGGCGTCATTGCCCGAATAGCCGGTCAGCAGATCGTCGCCGTCGCCGCCGCCCAGCGTGTCGTTGCCGCCGGCGCCGTCGATGATGTCGTTGCCCGCGCCACCCTCGATAGTGTCGTTGCCGGCGCCGCCCGAGAGCGTGTTGGCCTGCGCATCGCCGGTGATGCTGTCGTCATAGGCGGAACCGGTGACGTTCTCGATCGACACCAGCGTATCGCTGCCCATCGATCCCGTATTTTGCGCGGTCGTCACCGACAGGTTGACCGTGACCGCACTGGCTGCCGCCGCATAGCTCGCCGTATCGGAACCGCTGCCGCCATCGAGCAGATTGTCGCCGGTGCTGCCGGTCAGCACGTCATTATAGGCCGACCCGATCAGATTCTCGATGCCGATCAACGTCTCGCTGCCCGAACCGCCGGTCGATTGCGCGCCGCTGGTCGCGAGATTGACCTGCACGAAACTCGCCGCGTCGGCATAGCTGGCGGTGTCGCTGCCCGCACCGCCGTCGATCGTGTCGTTGCCGGCGCCGCCGGCGAGCAGGTCGTTGCCCGATCCGCCGGTCAGGATGTTGGTTCCGGCCGCGCCGCTCAGCACATCGTCATAGGACGAGCCGATGACAGTCTCGAACGTCGCCAGCGTATCGGTGCCGGCGCCGCCGGTCGCTTGCGCGGTGGCGATGGCCAGGCTGACCGTCACGCCCGCGGCGGCGTTCAGATAGCTGACGCTATCGGTGCCGCTGCCGCCGGTCAGCACGTCGTTGCCGGCGCCGCCCTCGATCACATTGCTGCCACTGTCGCCGGTCAGCACGTCGTCGCAGGCCGAACCGGCGAGATTCTCGATGCCGGTCAGCGTGTCCGCCCCGCCGCCGCCCGATGCCGCGCCGGTGAGCAGGCTCGCCGTCACCGCCGCCGTCGCGTCCGCCCATGCCGCGCTGTCGGTGCCCGCGCCGCCGTCGATCGCATCGTTGCCCGCACCACCCTGCAGCACGTCATTGCCGTTGCCGCCGGCCAGCGCATTGGCGCCGGCATCGCCGGTCAGCGCATCGTCATAGGCCGAGCCGGTGAGGTTCTCGAGACCGGTCAGTGAATCGCTGCCGCCGCCGCCCGATGCCGTGCCCGCCACCAGGCTCGCCGTCACCGCCGCCGCTGCCGCCGCATAGGTCGCGGTGTCGGTCCCCATGCCGCCATCGAGCGAATCGTTGCCGAGCCCGCCGTCGAGCAGATCATTGCCCGTTCCGCCATAGATGCCGTTGGCGCCGCCGTCGCCGGTGAGGCTGTCGTTGAACGCCGAACCGATCAGCCGCTCGATCTCCGCCAGCGTATCGCTGCCGGCGCCGCCCGAAGCCGTGCCGGCAGCGAGGCTGATGGTGACCGCCGACGCGGCCCCGGCATAGGACGCCGTATCGGTGTCGGCCCCGCCATTCAGCGTGTCGTTGCCCGCCCCGCCTTCGATCAGGTCGTCGCCCGCGCCGCCCACGATCGCATTGTCGCCGCCGTCGCCGGTCAGCGCATCGCCAAATGCCGAACCCGTCAGGCCCTCGAAACCGGTCAGCGTATCGCTGCCGGCGCCACCCGAAACCGTGCCCGCCGCCAGGCTGACGATGACCGCCGCCGCCGCGCCGGCATAGGACGCGATATCGCTGCCGCTCCCGCCGTTCAGCGCATCATTGCCGCCGCCGCCCTCGACAAGATCATTGCCATCGCCCGCCATGATCGCATTGTCGCTGCCGTCGCCGGTCAGGCTGTCGCCAAAAGCCGACCCCGTGACATTCTCGATTGCCGTCAGCGTATCGCTGCCGCCCCCGCCCGAGGCAGTGCCCGCGGCCAGGCTGACCGTCACCGCCGCCGCAGCGCCCGCCCACGATGCGGTGTCGATCCCCGCGCTGCCATCGAGCGTGTCGTTGCCGGCCCCGCCGTCGAGACTATCATGGCCCGCGCCGCCGCCGATCGCATTGTCGCCGGCATCGCCGGTCAGCATGTCGTCATACGCCGATCCGGTCAGGCTTTCGAAGCCGGCCAGCGTATCGCTGCCCGCACCGCCCGAGGCGGTGCCCGCCGCGAGGCTCGCCGTCACCGCCGACGTCGCCGCGCCGTAGACCGCGGTATCGACACCGCCGCCGCCCGTCAGCGCATCGTCACCCAGGCCGCCGTCGATCGCATTGTTGCCGCCGTCGCCAATCAGCGTGTCGTTCCAGGCCGATCCGATCAGCTGCTCGATGCCCGACAGCGTGTCGCTGCCCGCGCCGCCCGAGGCCGTGCCGGCCGCGAGACTCACCGTCACCGCCGAGACCGCATTGGTCCACGACGCCGTGTCCGCGCCGTTGCCGCCGTTCAGCGTGTCGTTGCCGTCACCGCCGACCAGCACATCGTCGCCATCGGCGCCGGTCAGCGTGTCGTTGCCCGCGCCGCCATCGATGCCGTTCGCACCGCTGGTGCCGGTGAAGCTGTCGCCATAGGTCGATCCGACGATATTCTCGACGCTGGTCACCGTATCGGTGCCCATGCCGCCGCCCACCGCCTGCGCCGTCGTCAGCGCCAGGTTGAGCGTGATGCCGCCGCTGGTGGTGGCATAGCTGACCGTGTCAGTACCGGCACCGCCATTGAAAGCGTCGGTGCCCGAATAGCCGGTCAGCAGATCGTCGCCGTCGCCGCCGCCCAGCGTGTCGTTGCCGCCGGCGCCGTCGATCACGTCGTTGCCCGCGCCGCCCTCGATGCTGTCATTGCCCGCGCCGCCCGACAGCGTGTTCGCATGTCCATTGCCGGTCAGCACGTCGTCATAGGCCGATCCGGTGACGTTCTCGATCGCGAGCAGAGTGTCGCTGCCCATCGCGCCCGTGTTCTGTGCGGTGGTCACCGACAGATTGACGGTCACGCCGCTGGCCGCCGCCGCATAGCTCGCCGTGTCGGACCCGGCACCGCCATCGAGGATGTTGTCGCCGGTCGTGCCGGTCAGCATATCGTTAAACGCCGATCCGATCAGATTCTCGATGCCGGTCAGCGTGTCGCTGCCCGAACCGCCGGTCGATTGCGCGCCGCTGGTGGCGAGATTGACCTGCACGAAACTCGCGGCGTCGGCATAGCTGGCAGTGTCGCTGCTCGCACCGCCGTCGAGCGTATCGTTGCCCGCGCCGCCGTTGAGCATGTCATTGCCGTTGCCGCCGGTCAGCACGTTGGCGCTGGTCGAGCCCGTCAGCACGTCGTCCCATGCCGAGCCGACCAGATTTTCGAACGTCGCGAGCGTGTCGGTACCGGCGGCGCCGGTCGCCTGCGCGGTGGCGACCGCGAGGTTCACCGTCACACCCGCACCGGCATTGAGATAGCGAACCGTATCGGTACCGCTGCCGCCGGTCAGCGTGTCGTTGCCGAGGCCGCCTTCGATGATGTTGGCGTTGCCGTCGCCGGTCAGGCTGTCGTTGAAGTCCGAGCCGACCAGATTCTCGATGCCGGTCAGCGTGTCGCTGCCCGAACCGCCGGTGGCCTGCGCCGTCATGGTCGCGAGCGCGACCGTGACGCCGGCGCCGGCCGACAGATAGTCGGCGGTGTCGTTGCCGTTGCCGCCGGCGAGCGTGTCGTCGCCATCGCCGCCGTCGATGCGGTCGTCGCCGTCGAGGCCGTTGACGATATCGTTGCCGGCGCCGCCTTTGAGCACATCGCCGCCCGCTGTGCCGTTGATCGTGTCGTTGCCCATCGTGAAGCTGGCCACCTGCGCCAACAGATCGGCATGGGTCCACACCGTGCCATCCGCGAAACGCACTTCCTCGATCCGGTCGTTGCCGCTCGTCACCGCATTATCGAGCGTGATGGTGCTGCCACCGCCGAAATAAAGCACGATGTCGTTGCCCGAATCCGCCAAGTACACGTCGATATGCACCGGCCGGATTTCGGCTGTAAATGAGATTTTGTCATAACCTCCATCGAGGTCGTGGACGATATCGGTCCCTTGGCCGCGCCCAATGGAATAAATGTCGTCACCTGCGCCGCCAGACAGCAAATCATCGCCCAGGCCACCATCAATGATGTCATCGCCGGTACCGGTAACAACATTGTCATCTCCCGCGCCCGCAGAAACCACGTCCGCTTTGCTGGTACCCCAGATGATATCATTCCCGCCGGTCTGCTGGTCCGCAACATAGCGCGCCATAAACTCGGCCTCACTCCAGGACGTGATGATGCCATCGGAGAAGGTGATCCGCTCGATCCCGATATCATTATGGTCCTGATCCTTCAGCAGGATCGAGCCGGCTTGGTTGTTGAAGCTGATCAGCACGTTCGCCCAATTCGCGCTATCCCTAGCGAAGACGACGTTATCTGCGCTGATTCCGCTGCCGAATGCGAGTGTGTCCGTAGCCCAGATATCGCCTTCCTGAAACTCGTAGATTACGTCGTCGCCGTCGCCACTGGCATAATGATACGTATCTGCCTTGACGCCGCCGTTCAATATGTCGTCACCCGTACCGCCAGTGATGTCATCGATGCTATCGCCGGTGTTGATATCATCGTTACCCGCTCCGCCGATTGCAATATCCGCCAGATTGGTGCCGTCAATGTTATCGTCGCCCGCCGTCTGCTGTGCAGCGACATAGAGCGCCATGAATTCGGCCTCGCTCCATGACGTCACACCCCCCTCGGAAAAAGTGATTCGCTCGATACCGACATCGCCGCGATCCTGATCTTTAAGGATTATCGATCCGTCATTGTATTTGAACGTTATACGTACATTCTCCCAGTTCGCACCGTCCTTCGCAAAGACGATGTCAGCCGCCGTAACGCCGCTACCAAAGGCAAGGGTGTCGGTCGCCCATATGTCGCCTTCCTGGAACTCATATATGACGTCATCACCGTCGCCACTAACATAGTGATAGGTGTCTGAACCGGTTTGTCCGTTCAGAAAATCGTCGCCGGTGCCACCGCTGATATCGTCGTTACCGTCGTCCGTGCCGACGATGTCATCGCCGGCACCGGCAATGACGGTGTCCGCGAGATTGGTGCCGTCGATATCGTCATTGCCAATGGTTTGCTGAGCCGCGACATAATGTGCCATCAACTGGACATTCGTCCAGGTCGTGCTGCCTTCGGTGAATATCACCTGCTCGATTCCCGCATCAGCCCGGTCCTGATCAACGATGATGATCGAACCATCGTGGCCAACGAAATCGATACGGATATTTGCCCAGTTGCTGCCGTCTCGTGAAAATAGAAGATCGGTAGGTGCGACCCCCAAACCGAATATCAGTGTGTCGCTTGGGCTGTAACGTTCATTGTCCTGGAAGTCATAAATCCGGTCATTGCCATCACCGACGCCATAATAATAGGTATCGACACCTGTACCGCCTCGGAGATCATCGTTACCAAGTCCACCGATGAGCGTGTCGTTCCCGTTGCCCGTCTCGATGCGATCATTGCCGCCTTTTCCTTCGGCCGTGTCGGCAAGGTTGGATCCATAAATGATGTCATCACCGGTAGATTCCTGGGAGTCCACATAATGGGCCATCAGGTCGGCATGGCTCCAGATCGTACCATCGTCGAAGATCACCCTTTCGACGCCTGCGCCATCGAGATTTTCACCAAGCAGCAGCACAGATCCCACTCCGTTACCGAAGGTGAGTTTGATGTCGAACCAGGCATCGACGTTTCGGACGAAAACGATGTCGTCGGGCGAGATTTCATCCCCGAAAATGAGCGTATCGGTTGCTGAACCATCGAACTGCGGATTATCGTGGATCGTGTCATCACCGTCACCCAGTTGGTAATAATAGGTGTCTGCGCCGTAGCCACCCATCATGAGATCGCTACCCTGATCACCGATCAAAGTATCCAAACCATCACTGCCGTACAATGTATCGTTGCCTTCGCCTCCTTCCAGCTGATTACGACCCAAATTTCCATAGAGCGCGTCGTCACCGCTACCGCCGCGGATTACGTCGTCGCCGTCATTCCCAAAAATGACATCATTGCCGGCCAGGCCGTCAATGGTTTCGTCCGCCCAACTCCCGTTGATCGTGTCAGCGCCGTCTGAGACGATCGTTGCCAGATACCGCTTGCGATGTCGCTAGCGTTAAGCCCGTCCTCAGCAACAAAATGGAATTGCTCGATCGAATTAACTGGCGAGATCCATTGTCCAGTGAGAATGATCCCGGTCGCGGTGCTATTGAAATATATCTGAAGGTCATCGGTCCCCGATAAGCGGGTGACACGAAGGTCCGCAGCATCAAGCTCGCTTGAGAAATACACGGCATCCTCGCTGCCGCTAGCATCCACGATCCGGTCAAGGCCGTCACCGTCGGCATAGACATACATATCGCTGTCTGTGCCGCCCTCAAGCAAATCATTGCCGCTTCCGCCGACAAGCCGATCGACTCCGTTATTTCCGATCAAATGGTCCGCGCCTTCGTAGCCGAAAATAAGTTGATCGTAGGTCGGAACCTGGATGACTGCGACGCTCCAGCCATTGGGTCCCGCTGTCGAAACTGTCTGTTCATAAAAGGTGATGTTTTTATCGATAACGTCAACGTTGGCTGTTCCGTAGTGATCGGTCATTTCACCGAATAGCCAGCGCCAGCCCGTCGCGTTGAGGACATAATCCGAGCTGATACCCATAGCGTCAGCAACATAAAAGAGAATTGAACCTTGATCTTCGTACCAAGCGGTCCAAGGATGGCGATTGTCATTGTACTCGCCTGGTCTCATGGTGATTCGACCATATCCGCCAGTAGTGTTTGTGACGAACGAAGGCTCGTCCTGCACAATGGTAGTCACGAAGGAGTCGAAATCACCATAAAGTTCGCCCGTCGAAGGATTGAAATCCAACATAGTGAATGGATTAAGATAATCATAAGCAGGTACGATACTTGCACCTTCCAAAACCGCTCCCTCAGTAATCGAGGAAAGATCAGAGAGGTAATCTGGATCGCTGGGATCGAGTGCGGCGACATCTGAACTGATTTGATAGAGCGGCACTAACTGGGGTCCGCTAGCCGCCTGAACCAAAAATCTTACGCCAAGTTGCTGGACCAGATCGGCCCACATTCTTTCCAACTGCTCAAGCTGAGGTTCAGTCGATCCGTCGAGCGACACACCCGTAAATGCCTCGAGCATCTGCACATAATATGGTGAGTCGGGTGCCTGTGCCTCCGAAATTTCTACCCCGGCCCAGCGAGCAAGCAAATCGACAAAGCCGCCTTCCAAGACCGTGTGGCTACCGTCATGAAGTACGTGCCACCCAGCAAACGCGGCAAAATCGTCAAAATCGTGATCACCGCTTACAAAATTTTCTACCATGGATTTCAATATCGGATCGAAATACATAGCCGTCCGAAGATCAGGCATCGCGCCAGCGGCCGGCAGATTTGGAAGTATCTGAATATTACCGACATTTGCGCCGGCCGGTATGTCCGGACGATTTAAGCTTTTATCCATGCCCAGCCATACACTAGCCATGCCATGATCTGCGCCAGACGAGAGCCTATAACTGCCCGTGCGTGCAATTGTGTTTCCATCAATTTCTTGATCAGTTGAAATATAAGCGAGATTGAACCACGCGACTCCAGCTTGCATGAGAGAGATTATTTCATCGGCAGATGAAATTCCATCTTGGTTCAAATCGTGCCAAATTAACAAATCTTGAAATGCTGGATCGAAAGTATCAATTTTTCCATCATGATTTGAATCCAGCGCCGCAAGCTCATCAAAGCCATCGACGTTCGCTCCGCCAAAAAGCTCCGAAACATCATTTGCTATGCCATCATGATTCAAATCTTGGACAAGAAATCCGTCTTGAGAATTCACCCATCCGACGCGCTCGACCTGACTATCTCCATCCAAATCAAACAATATGGTGCTCGAATCGGTCGATATCAACTCAATGCCGTCACCGTCGAGGTCTAGAACGATTGGATCTGATCGTAGATGCCGGAGAAATGCCGACATATCTTCGACGAAATTGGATATGCTCCAGCCAAGGTCATGCAGCGCACCGAAAAACCATTCTCCCGCTTCACCGCCGCCGATTGCGCCGATAATCCCTCCCAATATGGCCCCCAGTAACGCTGCAGCTGGCCCGCCGAATGTACCACCCCAAATGGCTCCAGTGATACCTGCGGTCACAGTCGCGGCGAATGCGCCGCCGAATGCCCGTCCTATGAGACCACCAAGCAAATCATCTGCGCTGGCCAAATCACCTCTTGACATTGCCTCTGCGAACGCATGCTGCGTTTGCCACGCATCCAATGTGATCGCGGCAGCCCCTACCAATTCGCCCGCGGCCCGAAGCATATTACCTCGAAGCCAAGTGGGAAGATCGCTCCAATGTGTGTTGGGGAGGCTGGGCCGATTCATAAATCCATTTTCGTCAAATGGCATGCTATTGAATATATCGGTACCGCCGAACTCTGCAATTCTGACATTTCTAACAGCATCGCGGGCGCTATTTGAAAAATCTCTTCCGTTGTAATAATCTATTTCGGACCCGTTTTGGAAAAACCTCTCCTCGTATATTTGAGGAATGTCTCTCAAATTTGAATTGTTAAATGGACTTTGTGTCCAAAATGGCTTATTGGTAAAGCTATCTGAAGTGACAATACGCACATCGTCGACAGATGCGCCATAAATGGGATCTTGAGCAGTATCTATCAGCGCCCGCTCGCCGATATTTCCGCCAGTGTAGGCGTCTATTTGCGCCTGCGTCATAGGCTGAAATTCGATTGAACCGTCAGCTATCGCGGCGTCGATCCATTGCTTGGCAGCAATCGCATCTGGGTAAGATGTATTTCTTGTGGCTTCATTATAAATGATCTCGTTGATAACAATTCGGCCATCTAGGGCTTTGAAGTCATCAAGAAAACGGTCCCAACCCGGAGGAGGTGTGCCAGAACCGTTCCAAGCGCCTATGCCAGATTTTGAAGCATCAATAATGGCGGACGAGTCGAGATAATACGTAGTCATTCAAAACTCCGGGATAGCGTTCAATCTATTTGTCTCGGAATGCAAATCCTCGCATCTCGAAAAAAAAAGGGTAGATAGCTTTGCGCTCGGTATACTTGTAGTTCGACATTATGAATTCGTTAGCTAGTTCTTCGATTGGAGTAAGTTGGTCAGGATCGAAATTCATCCTATCCCTTTCCAACTCACCCCAACGTTTCGTTAGATCTGGATACATAGATTTAAATGACTCGTACGCATTCTTGACAAAATCGTCGCTGTAACTCCGTGGATGATCGATAATCATGCGATACTTCCTTCCCTATAATGCGATTATCCCTTACCAAACGGCAGATCAGATTAGAATGACGGTGGCACGTGCAATAACCCCGAATTACGCCGACCTAGGCCGCAAACTCCGGATTAAATTCGAAGACTGGATTACGGTGCCGCTTTGCAAAATGCACCAATCGAGACGGGCCGCTATCGCCAGCAATCAGAGCATGAAGTCCGCCGCCATAAGGCCGAGATCTACCGAATGCTCCTCGGCCTGATCGATTCGCTGGATCGATCGCGCTGCTTTCCCGGTGACGTCGCCACAAACGCACGCGCACCGCCGCAATCTTTTGTTGGCCCGCTTGGCGCCTAGATCGGTAGCCATGCGGCTGAAGGCGGTCGAGAAGCGCGTGCAAGCCGATTGATTTGTCGGCATGAGTCTGCAAACGGATCATCGCTGCCGCATCACCCGAAGCCATACGACCTTGGTTCCGCGCGTCTCGTGCGCTTTCGATCCTTGCCCCCGACACGTCTGATCGTCTCCCGCGGCCGGCCCGGCCGCCGATCATGTTTGACCGAGCTTCATCTTCCAATCAAGAACTATCGTATCCGAAATGGAGTGCATTAAATCTGTCACACCTGCTTACCGGGTGCGATCCTGGCTCGACAGTCGCGCAAGCTGCCGCGCTGCCAACGGATCGGTGGCGAAACAATCTCGGAAGACCGGCGCTTCTTGTGTACCTCATTGCGAGTCTCCGCCGCCGTTTCTTCAGTGGAAGGTCCGGCGTCCTCGTTCTGTGCCAGTCATTGTCCGGTTCAAGCTGAACGAACACGCCCTGATCATGCGACATGGCCGAAGTGCGGATCGCATGTCCCGCTCACCAAAGTCCACTGATCGATCCCATCTGGCGACGATCTGCCAGGGGATTGCGCTGACGCGCGTCCAGCAACTCCGGATTACGGCGCCTTTGGCCGCGGACCACGCTTGCCGCCGGCGAGGGTCAGGCCAGTGCGTTGCTCCATGTCGGCCAGCCACGCTTTTGATCCGGCAAGGCGACCGACGCATTCGGCCTTTCGCAGCGCGGCAAAAGTCATGGCTTCGTCAAAGGCATCGCCCGGAAAGGCGGCGAAGTCGCCGACGCGCTCATATGCCGGCACAACATCGACAGGATTGTCGCTTTCCCCGGTACTCTGTGCCCGCGTACCGGACCAGCGCCAGTCCTCTGCCCGCTCGACGAGCCCGGCGCGGACGGGATTGCGCGCGACATAGCGCAGCGCTGCGATCGGATGCGCCTCGTCCATCGCGACCGAGCTGAAGCGGCCCTGCCACAAATGTCCGGTCACGCGCATGCGCAGGTTGATGAAGCCGGCAAAATGACGGTGACCATAGCGAAAGGTTCGCCGCAATCCGTCCTCGTCGCCAGCTACCGAGGCGAATTGAACGTGATTGGGCATCAAACAATATCGCCAGATCGCAACTTGCGCGCGCCGCCGCGTCGGCCGGCGGGTCGAGATGGAGCAGATGGTCGCCGTCTTCGAAAAACCACCGGCTCGCGCCGTTTGCCGCGCTGCGTGATACGGTGCGGGATGCCGGGGCGCACATATGTGGGAGGACGGGCCATCGCCGAAAGCTGGCGAGACCCCCCATCGGAATAAAGGGGTCATTGCACGTGTCACCGTTGTCATTCCCGGATGCGACCGGGCAAGCGCCGGCCGGCTCGGCTGCGCCGGCTTCCCCCGGCCTGTCGCACCTCGACCATGATGCGTCGCTTCCATCGCGTCCAAAAACTTGCATCATCCCAATGTTCGTGCTATGTTCTTCGCGCAAGGAAGGGGGCTGCGAGTGCACGTTCGAGCGGGTGAAATACGGCGGGCGCGTCCTGCGACGTCGCGGTGGCGCGAAGGGGCCACGCCGCTGCCGCCGTCACGTCCGCATCGCGCGGATCGCCGGCCGATGCGCCTGCCGCGAACCCCGATGGCAATCGGCGGAGGCTTCGCTGTCGATACGGGAAAAATACGGACCCGAAGCGGCCGCGCCGACGCGTCCATCCTCCGCATCGCGGGCGTCGCTCGCCATCCGGCCCGCGGCACGAGCGCCGGCTGGGTCGAGCGGTCCCCGGTCGCGGATATTTACCCCTTTGCAACGTCCGGGCGGCTCGCTGTAAAAACAGCGGGAATACAGCGGAGCGGGGAAGCGCCGCGCCGCACGCACGCGACATCCTGCCCCCGCCACCGGTCCTTCGCGTCGGCGGCCGGCCGATCATTCCATCGGGGTTCCAATCGGCTGCACGGCGGTTGCGCGCATGGTGCGGCGCCCGCTGTAAAAACAGCGAAAGAACAGCGGGACCGCCGTTTCCGGATGTCGGGCGCGGGATCGCTGGACGCCCGCCGTCACGCCGGCATCGCGCGATTCGACGCAAGCAGCGCCGGCTGCGGACCGGGGCCGCGATCAGCGAAGCGATCTTCGAAAATACAGGGCAATACAGGTGCAACCGGTCCCGCACCCGGGTCGCGCTGCGTCACCGCCATCCCGAGCCGCCCGGCGCGCCGGGCAAGCACGCGGCGTTTCGGGCGTCGCCCGACCGGCTTCGTCGAAGCAGTGCGGCGAGTGCCGGTTTCGCTGATAATACAGCGGGAATACAGCGAAACGCCGCTCGACCGAACCGTCCGGCCGGCGCGGCGGACCGGCCCTGCGGCCGCACGCTGCGGCAACCGGCCGCACCGCAACCGCGCCGGCTGGCAAAGCCCGCGAAACTTGCTTAGAGCGCTTGCCCTATGACCGAAGCGCCCGCCGAAGCCCAGAAGCTCAGTTTCACCCTGCGCCGCGAGGCGTCCGGCGCGATGGCGACCCTGGGGCGGTTGTGGCGCATGCGGCGGGTCCGCTGGCCGCTCTATCTGCTGGGCCTCGCCTTGATCGGCTGGGCCGCGATCTGGTTCGTGTTCGCGCGCGATCTGCCGTCGGTCGATACGCTCAAGACCTATGAGCCGCCCTTGCCCACCAACGTCCGCGCGATCGACGGCGCGCCGGTCCACATGTTCGCGCGCGAGCGCCGCGTGCAGCTGCGCTACGACGAATATCCGCAACTGCTGGTCCGCGCCTATCTGGCGGCGGAGGACCGCACCTTCTTCGAACATGGCGGCATCGACTATCCCGGCATCCTGACCGCGATCGTCACCAATCTCACCAGCGGCGGCCGGCCGAAGGGCGCATCGACGATCACCCAGCAGGTCGCCAAGAATCTGCTGCTGACCAACGAGCTGTCCTATCGCCGCAAGGTGCGCGAGGCGATCCTCGCCTACCGGATCGAGGCCGCGCTGACCAAGCAGCAGATCCTCGAACTCTATCTCAACCAGATCTTCCTCGGCCGCAACGCCTATGGCGTCCAGTCCGCCGCGCGCGCCTATTTCGGCAAGGATGTCGGCGAACTGAAGCTGTCGCAGATGGCCTATCTCGCGATCCTGCCCAAGGCGCCGTCGAACTACAGCCCCGAACGGTTCGGCGATCGCGCGCTCTCGCGCCGCAACTGGGTGCTGGGCGAGATGCGCAGGAACAATTTCATCGACGAGGCGCAATACCGCGATGCATTGGCCGATCCGCTCGGCACGGTCAGCCGCGCGGCGCCGCAGCGCGACTTCGCCGCCGGCGGCTATTTCGTCGAGGAGGTCCGCCGCCAGCTGATCGAGATGTTCGGCGAGCAGGAGAAGGACGGGCCCTACAGCGTCTATGCCGGCGGCCTGTGGGTGCGCACGTCGCTCGATCCGGTGCTGCAGGAGGCGGCGACCGCGGCGCTCAGAACCGGGCTGCTCAACTATGATCGCGGCAAGCCCTGGGCGGGACCGGTCAAGACGATCGCGACCGGCGACGATTGGGCCGGCAAATGGGCGAACATCTTCGCCGGAGCGAATATCGGCATCGACTATCAGGACTGGCGGACCGCGGTGGTCGTCAGCCGCGCCGGCGACAGCGCGACGATCGGCTTCACCGACGGCACCACCGGCGCGCTGCCCAGCTGGGGGGCGCAGATGGTGCGCAAGGGCGGCGGCACCGCCTTCGAGTCGCTGAAACCCGGCGACGTCATCGTCGTCGCCCCGAGCGGCGGCAGCTGGGCGCTGCGCAGCGTGCCCGAAGTGTCGGGCGGGATGGTCGCCGAACAACCGCACACCGGCCGGATCATGGCGATGCAGGGCGGCTTCGATGCGCGGCTGCAGTCGTTCAACCGCGCCACCCAGGCGGAGCGCCAGCCGGGCTCGACGATCAAGCCGTTCGTCTATGCCGCCGCGCTCGACAACGGGATGACGCCGGCCTCGATCATCGTCGACGGTCCGTTCTGCGTCTATCAGGGGTCGCGCCTCGGCCAGAAATGCTTTCGCAATTTCGGCGGTTCGGGCGGCGCCGGACCGCAGACGATGCGCTGGGGCGTCGAGCAGTCGCGCAACCTGATGACGGTGCGCGCGGCCAGCCAGACCGGCATGGAGAATGTCGTCAAGACCATCAAGACGATGGGGATCGGCGAATATGCGCCCTATCTGTCGGTCGCGCTGGGCGCCGGCGACACCACCGTGCTGCGGCTGACCAACGCCTATTCGATGCTCGCCAACCAGGGTCGCGAGCTCAAGCCGACCGTGATCGACTATGTCCAGGATCGCAACGGCAAGCCGATCTTCCGCGCCGATACGCGCCCGTGCAACGGCTGCAACGCGCCCGACTGGAACGGCCAGGCGATGCCGCGGCCGCCGGTGCGCGGCAAGCAGCTGATGGATGCGATGACCGCCTTCCAGGTCGTCCACATCCTCGAAGGCGTCGTCCAGCGCGGCACCGCGACCGTGCTGCGCGATCTCGACCGGCCGCTGTTCGGCAAGACCGGCACCACCAACGGCCCGACCAATGTGTGGTTCGTCGGCGGCACGCCCGACGTGATCGCCGGCGTCTATCTCGGTTACGACCAGCCGCGCAGCCTCGGCGGCTATGCGCAGGGCGGCCGGATCGCCGCGCCGATCTTCAAGCAGTTCGCGCTGGTCGCGCTGAAGGACAAGGAGATCATCCCGTTCCGCGCGCCGGCGGGCATCCGCATGGTCAGGATCGATCGCAAGTCCGGCCGGCGGGTCTATGGTGCCTGGCCCACCGCCGATCCCAAGTCGGCGGTGATCTGGGAAGCGTTCAAGCCCGAGAGCGAGCCGCGCCGGACGATCCGCAAGGAGGAGATCGCCAAGCCCAGGCCGGAGGCCGGCGCCCCGCGCCGCCAGGGACCGCGCGACACTGACTTCTTGCAGCGCGAGGGCGGAATCTACTAAGCCCCGGCGTTCGTCCGCCCTGTCTTCCGTGGGCGGGGTTTTCCGTCGGCCGCCCGTGCGGTTGACGACCGACCACGCCGTCATCGCTGCATGGGCCGGTCGATCAGTATTTGGAGATTTCCGATGCGCGCCGAAGCGCAAGCCCATGTCGACCAGATCAACCAGGCGCTCGCCTTGCTGCGGCGTTTCCTCGACTGGGACCGCGCGCTGCGGCGTCTCGACGAACTCAATGCCCGCGTCGAGGATGCGTCGCTGTGGAGCGATCCCAAGGCCGCGCAGGAGGTCATGCGCGAACGCCGGCGGCTCGACGAGGCGATCACCGCCACGCGCGCGATCGAAACCGAGCTCAGCGACACCGTCGAGCTGATGGAGATGGCCGAGGCCGAGGGCGATATCGCGATGGTCGACGAGGGCGTCGCCGGCCTCGCCGCGCTCGCCGAACGCGCCGAGACCGACAAGGTCAAGGCGCTGCTGGCGGGCGAGGCCGACGGCAACGACACCTATATCGAGGTCAATGCCGGCGCCGGCGGCACCGAGAGCCAGGACTGGGCGCATATGCTCCAGCGCATGTATTCGCGCTGGGGCGAACGCCACGGGCTCAAGGTGGAGCTGATCGACCAGCATTCGGGCGAGCAGGCCGGGATCAAGTCCGCGACCTTGCTGCTCAAGGGCGAGAATGCCTATGGCTATGCCAAGACCGAGAGCGGCGTCCACCGGCTGGTCCGGATCAGCCCCTATGACAGCGCGGCGCGGCGCCATACCAGCTTCGCCAGCGTCTGGGTCTATCCCGTCGTCGACGAGAATATCGATATCGAGATCAACGAGAGCGAACTCAGGATCGACACCTATCGCGCCTCGGGCGCCGGCGGCCAGCACATCAACACCACCGATTCGGCGGTGCGCATCACCCATCTGCCGACCAACATCGTCGTCCAGTGCCAGAACCAGCGCAGCCAGCACAAGAACAAGGCGGAGGCCTATAACCAGCTGCGCGCGCGGCTCTACGAGCGCGAGCTGCAGATCCGCGAGCAGGCCGCCAATGCCGAGAATGCCGGCAAGACCGACATCGGCTGGGGCCACCAGATCCGCTCCTATGTGCTCCAGCCCTATCAGCTGGTGAAGGACCTCCGCACCGGCGTGACCTCCACCGCGCCGTCGGACGTGCTCGACGGCGATCTCGACCGCTTCATGGCGGCCGCATTGTCGCAGCGCGTGACCGGCGAACGGGTCGAGGTCGAGGACGTCGATTGAGGCAAAGGCTCGCCTGTGTCGTCGTCCTGCTGCTCGCGACCGCGTGCCGCGGCGATGCGCCGCGCGACTATAAGTCGCACGACTTCCCGGCCGCCTCGCGACCGGTGGCGGCGATCGTGTCGAGCCGCTGGTCGACCGAGGAAGCGCGCGACCGCGTCAACGAGGCGAGCGTCGTGATGGATCGCTCGGGGATCAGGCCGGGCATGACGGTGGCCGACATCGGCGCCGGCGAGGGCTATTACACCACCCGCCTCGCCACGCGGGTGGGCGAAAATGGCCGCGTGCTGGCGCAGGACATCGTGCCCGCGGTGCGCGACCGTCTGGCGGAGCGGGTGACGCGCGAGGCGCTCGACAATGTCAGCGTCAAGCTCGGCGAGCCGGCCGATCCCAAGCTGCCCGAAAACAGCTTCGACCGGATCCTGATGGTCCACATGTACCACGAGATCGCCGCGCCCTACGAATTCCTGTGGCGGCTGCGGCCAGCGCTGAAGCCCGGCGGCGAAGTGATCGTGGTCGATGCCGACCGGCCGACCAATCAGCACGGCACGCCGCAGGCGCTGCTGGTCTGCGAGTTCGCCGCGGTCGGCTACCAGCTGATCGAGCGCCAGCCGATGCCCGCCGTCAACGGCTATCTCGCGCGCTTTCGCGCCGAGGGGCCGGCACCCGAACCCAAAGCGATCAAGCCGTGCACGGTCTGACCGCGCGCGCTTGGCGAACGCCGCCGGCATCGCCATAAGGCGCGGCGACATGCGGCAATATCTCGATCTCATGCGGCTGATCCTCGACGAGGGCACCGAACAGCAGGACCGCACCGGCGTCGGCACGCTGTCGGTGTTCGGCCACCAGATGCGCTTCGACCTGGCGCAGGGATTTCCCCTGCTCACCACCAAGAAGCTGCACCTGCGCTCGATCATCATCGAGCTTCTGTGGTTCCTGCGCGGCGACACCAATGTCCGCTGGCTGCAGGAGCGCCGCGTCGGCATCTGGGACGAATGGGCGGACGATGCGGGCGAGCTCGGCCCGGTCTATGGCAAGCAGTGGCGCGACTGGGAGGCTGCCGACGGCCGCCACATCGACCAGATCGCCGAACTGATCGCGCAGATCCGCACCAACCCCGCCTCGCGCCGCCAGATCGTCACCGCCTGGAACCCCGGCGAGACCCACCTGATGGCGCTGGCGCCGTGCCACTGCCTGTTCCAGACCCACGTCGCCAATGGCCGGCTGAGCCTGCAGCTCTACCAGCGCAGCGCCGACCTGTTCCTCGGCGTGCCGTTCAACATCGCCAGCTATGCGCTGCTGACGCACATGCTGGCGCAGCAGTGCGGACTCGAGCCGGGCTGGTTCGTCTGGACCGGCGGCGACTGCCACCTCTATTCGAACCATCTCGACCAGGCCCGGCTGCAACTGACGCGCGAACCGCTGCCCTTGCCGACGCTGCACATCCTGCGCCGGCCCGATGCGATCGACGGTTACGACTTCGAGGATTTCGAATTCACCGGCTATCAGGCGCATCCGCACATCAAGGCGCCGGTGGCGGTTTGACGGCGCATCCGGAGATCGTGCTGGTCGTCGCCCGCGCCGAAAACGGCATCATCGGCCGCGACGGCGCCTTGCCCTGGCGGCTGCCGTCCGACCTCCGCCGCTTCAAGACGCTGACGCAAAGCGCGCCGATGATCATGGGCCGCAAGACCTTCGACAGCCTGCCGGGCCTGCTCCCGGGCCGCCGCCACATCGTGCTGACCCGCGATCCCGACTGGGCCGAGGACGGCGCCGAAGTCGCGCGCTCGGTCGACGACGCCCTCGCGCGCGCCAACGCGCCGCACGTGTCGGTGATCGGCGGCGCCGAAATCTACCGCCTGTTCCTCGACCGCGCCGACCGCGTCGAGCTGACCGAGGTCCATGTCGCGGCCGAGGGCGATACGCGGCTGGAGGGGTTCGATACTGGTCTGTGGGAAGAGATCGCGCGCGAGGATCATGCGGCGGAGGATGGCCGGCCGGCCTATAGCTTCGTGACGTTGCGGCGGAGTTGATACGACCCTTCCCCCTTGATGGGGGAAGGATACGGAGACTTATGAGCGCAGCGAATTAGTCGGAGTTGGATGGGGGTGATGTTTGGCGTCGAACTCTATGCCAAACATCACCCCCACCCAGCTCCGACTAGGGTTCGCCAAGAGGCGAACCCAAGTCTGCGCAACCCTCCCCCATCAAGGGGGAGGGGACAGAGCGAGAGATCGATGCGCCGTGTTCTGATCATCATCGTGGCCGTGATCGCCCTCGCCGCCGCAGCCTTCTTCATCCTCGCCCCCGGTATCGCCGAGCGCGACATGAACCGGGTCGTCGCGACGAAGCTCCCGCCGCTCTCGCCCCGCGCCGGGGCGCTGCACGCGACCCTGCAGATCGCCGACATGCATGCCGACACATTGCTGTGGAAACGCGACCTGCTCGACGCCGCCGATCGCGGCCAGGTCGATCTGCCACGGCTGATGGCGGGCAACGTCGCGCTACAGGTCTTCTCGTCGGTCACCAAGACGCCGAAGCACCAGAATTACGACGCCAACGGTGCCGACAGCGACAACATCACATTACTCGCCTTCGCCCAGCTCCAGCCGCCGCGCACCTGGACCTCCCTGCTCGAACGCTCGTTGTGGCATGCCGAGAAACTGCGCCGCGCCGAAGCGGGCTCGGACGGGCATCTGCGCATCCTGCGCAGCGGCGGCGATGTCCGCCGGCTGATGGTCGAGCGGGTCGGCGGGGCGCGGACGACCGGCGCCTTGCTCTCGATCGAGGGGCTGCAGAATCTGGAGGGCAAGGCCGCCAATCTGGACCGGCTCTACGACGCGGGCTTCCGCATGGCCGGGCTGGTCCATTTCTTCGACAATGCGCTCGCCGGATCGATGCACGGGCTGAAGAAAGGCGGGCTGACGCCGTTCGGGCGGCAGATCGTGCGGGCGATGGAGGCGCGGGGCATGATCGTCGATATCGCCCACAGCAGCCACCAGACCGTCGCCGAGGTGCTGGCAATGGCGCGGCGGCCGGTGGTGTCGAGCCATGGCGGCGTCCAGGCGACCTGCAAGGTCAACCGCAATTTGACCGACGACGAGATCCGTGGGTTGGCGCGGATCGGCGGGATCGTCGGGATCGGCTATTGGGACGCGGCGGTGTGCGACATCAGCCCCGCCGGCATTGCCGCCGCGATCGCCCATGTCCGCGATCTCGTCGGCATTCAATATGTCGGCCTGGGCTCGGACTTCGACGGCGCGGTGACCACCGGCTTCGATGCGGGTCAGCTCGCCGAGATCACCCAGGCGCTGATCGACCGCGGCTTCAGCGATGCCGAGATCCAGGCGGTGATGGGCGGCAACGTCATCCGCCTGCTGGAGCAGGGGCTGCCGCATTGATCAGCCAGTCGCGGAACTGGCCGAGCGCGGGGGTCAGCGCGCGCGATTTCAGCCGCACCAGCCAATAGGCGCCGGTCAGCACCTCGGCCGCGAACGGCCGCACCAGCCGCTCCTCGGCCAGTTCGCGCTCGAACATCGCGACCGGCAGCAGCGCGACGCCGGCGCCGCGCGCGGCGGTCTCCGCCATCGTCAGCGACGAATCGAACACCGGACCGCGGATGGCGGGCGGCTGGGTGCCGGCGGCGCGGAACCAGCCTTCCCACTCGTCGGTGCGATAGGACCGCAGCAGCGTCTGGCGCGCGAGGTCGGCGGGCTCGCGCAGCAGCCGCGCGGTCGCTGGTGCGCACAAGGGCGACAGCGGCGCGGCCAGCAGCCGGTCGGCATCGGCGCCGGCCCAGGCGCCGTCGCCGAAGCGGATCGCGCAATCGAGGCCTTCGCCGGCGAGGTCGACGCGGTTGTTGTTGGTCAGCAGCCTGAGATCGATCAGCGGGTATAGCCGTTGGAAATCGGGCAGGCGCGGGATCAGCCAGCCGATCGCGAAGGTGCCGACGACACCCACCGTCAGCACCTCGTGGAAGCGGCCGTCGGCGAAGCGGTCGAGCACGGCGCCGATCCGGTCGAACGAATCGCGCAGCACCGGCACCAGCGCCGCACCCTCGTCGGTCAGCGACAGGCCGCGCGGGAGACGGCGGAACAGCACGGCGCCCAGCCGCTGCTCGAGCGCCTTGACCTGATGGCTGACGGCGGCCTGGCTGACGCACAGTTCGTCGGCGGCGCGGGTGAAGCTCAGATGCCGCGCCGAGGCTTCGAACGCGCGCAGGGCATTCAGCGGCAGTTGCGGGCGGTCCATCGCTGACCCTCATTTTTCTCATGAGTCCGTCGAGATATCATCCTTTGTGCGGGCAGCGCCATCCCCGCATCCTCGGCACATCAACAGCAGGAGGCGGTGATGATCGATCGGCGGAAATTCTCGATTGGCCTGTGCGTGGCGCTGGGCGGCGCGGCACTGACGCTGACCGGCTGCGGCCCAGACGGCAATGACAGCGAGGCCGATGCCGATGGAAATGCTGCGAATTTCCAGGACAATGCGGCCGATCCCGCCAGCGACCAGGCACGCGACTTCTCGATGGTGATGAGTGCGCTGGAAAAGCGCCATGACGGCCGGCTGGGCGTTGCGCTGATCGACACGGGATCGGGCCGGCGCCTGTCATGGCGCGGCGACGAACGCTTTCCCTTGTGCAGCACCTTCAAATTTCTTCTGGGCGCGGCGACGCTGGCGCGCGTCGACCAGGGCAAGGAACGGCTCGACCGCAAGATCCCGGTCGCGAAGACCGACATCGTCGCCCATTCCCCGGAGACCGAAAAGGCGGTGGGCGGCACGATGACGGTTGGCGCATTGTGCAGGGCGACGATCACCACCAGCGACAATGGTGCCGCCAATCTGCTGCTGGCGCCGCTGGGCGGCGGCAAGGGGTTGACCGACTGGGTCGGCACGATCGGCGACACGGTCACCCGGCTCGACCGGCCGGAGCCGCTGCTCAACGAGGCCGCACCCGGCGACCCGCGCGACACCACCAGCCCGGTGGCGATGGCGGGCGATCTCGAACGGCTGCTGACCGGCGACGTGCTGTCGGACGCGTCACGCAAACAGCTTGCCGACTGGCTCGAGGCCAACACCACCGGCGGCAAGCGCATCCGCGCCGGCGCGCCCGCCGGGTGGCGGGTGGGCGACAAGACCGGCACCGGCGAGAATGGTGCGACCAACGACATCGCCATCCTCTGGCCGCCATCGGGCAAGCCCGTCCTGCTCGCGCTCTATCTGGTTGAATCGAAAGCCGCGGCCGCGGACAATGAAGCGGCGCTGGCGGCCGCGACGCGCGCGGCGCTCGGCTTCGTCGTCCGGTCTTCGTGAATCACCGCGCATGCCACGCCCGCGCATGACCGGGCGGCGGCGATGCGGCCGGGGTCCGGTCCCGGGACGTCCGGACCCCGGTCTTCTGCAGCGCCCGAGCGCAGAAGCGCCGCGTCGAGGCGCGGCACTTCAATGACTTCGATGCGCGATCCATCGCAAACCTTGCACAGATCGGCAGAACGAGTAAGCTCTTCCGATGCCGATCGTGCAATTGTCCCGGATCGAGTCATTTGCGACACAGCCCGTGATAGTGGGCCGTTTTCGCGATGCGTGCCGGTTGCAACGGTTTTTGGGCACCCGTCCGCACCGCAAGCCTTGATTAACAATTGTTTACATTTTTCGTGGACAACAAGGACTTTTCGCCGGGACTCTCTGTGCTAGCGTAGCGCGAATGGGGGAGTCTACTCCCGGCGTTTTCGGGAAGTGTTTGTGGGCTATGCGGCTGGCGATCGTCGAGGATGACAGCGACTATCTGACTTCTCTTGAAGAGACACTTCGCGGCGCAGGGCACGTCGTGCACGGCTTTGCAGACGGTCCGTCGTTCATCCATCGCGCCCGGCAGGACACCTTCGATCTCGTCATGATCGACTGGATGCTGCCCGGCCTGTCCGGCATCGATCTCCTGAAATGGGTGCGCGAGCATCTGGGCAGCATGCCCGTCGTGATGCTGACATCGCGCATCGGCGATACCGATATCGTCGAAGGTCTCGAGGCTGGCGCGGACGATTATATTCCCAAGCCGGTCGCCGCGCAGGTGCTGCTCGCGCGTGTCAATGCGATCGGACGGCGCAGCTATCCCAGCGAACAGCGTGGCGACCGCGAACGTTTCGGCGAGTATGAATTCCACGGCACCGACGAATCGGCCAGCTATAACGGCGAACGGATCCTGCTGACCGCCAAGGAATATAGTCTCGCGCTGATCCTGTTCCGCAATCTCTCGCGATCGATGTCGCGCGCCTATCTGCTCGAATCGATTTGGGGCCGCAATCCCGACCTGCCGACGCGGACGCTCGATTCGCACGTCTCGAAGATCCGTTCCAAACTCGGGCTGCGGCCCGAGCGGGGCTTTCGCCTGACCCCGATCTACAGCTATGGCTACCGCCTCGAAGCGGTCGGCCCTCCGGTCGACACCGGAAAGGGGTAGATGAAGTCAGTTCTGGCGGCGCTGCTGCTGGCCGCTGCCGCGATCCTTCCCGCCGGTGCGCCGACGGCAGCACCCCCGTCCGTCATCGACGGCGAAGCGCGTTACACGGTGCGCGCGGGCGACACGCTGATCGCGCTCGCGCGACGCTACATGGTGCGGGCCGACGCCTGGGGCGAGGTCCGGCAATTGAACGCCGTCGCCGATCCGTGGCGCATGCCGATCGGGCTCATGCTGCGCATCCCGCGGCGCCTGCTGCGCGGCACGCCGATCGGCGCCAGCATCTTCGCTTTTCGCGGCGACGTGACGATCAGCGGCACGGGCGGCGGCGCGGGCAGGAACCGCGCGGCGACGACGGCGATGGCGATCGTCGAGGGCGAGACGATCAGCACCGCCGCCAATGCGTTCGTCACGGTGCGGCTGGCCGATGGCTCGCGCTTCAGCCTGCCGTCCAACAGCCGCGTCGGCATAAGCCGGCTGCGTCGCATCCTGCTGACCGGCGAGATCGAGCGCGCTTTCGCGGTCGAGCGCGGTCGCGGCGAATGGCGGGTCGCGCCGACGCGCAACAAGGATCCGTTCACGGTGACGACGCCGGTCGCCACCGCGGCGGTGCGCGGCACCGCGTTCCGCGTCGACGCCAGCGCGGACGATGCGGCGCGCTTTGGCGTCGTCGAAGGCGCGGTCGCGATCGCGCCGTCCGGCGGCGGCGGCGGTCCGCTGCTCGACGCGGGCACCGGCGTTGCGGCGAGTCACGCCGGAGTCGGGGACCCCGTGCCGCTGCTGCCGCCCCCCGCGCCACTGGCGTCGACGCCGGTTCAGCAGGACGAAGTGGTTATGCTGGGGGTGGAGCCGGTGGCGGGTGCGGCGCGCTATCGTTTCGCGCTGTCGCTCGATGCCGAAGGCGAACGGACGATCGCGACGACCGACGGCGATATGCCCACCGCGTCGTTCGCCGGCATCGCCGATGGTCATTATTTTGCCCATGCCAGCGCGGTCGACGGGCAGACGATCGAAGGATTCGCGACGACCTGGCCGATCATCCGACGGCTCGACACGATCGTCGCCGAAGCAGCCGTTTCGGGGGGGATCGCCGGTGAAGGTGTCTATAATTTCCGCTGGCGGACGGTGGGCGAGGGCAGGCCGACCTACCGCTTCATCCTGTCGCGCGACCGCGAGGGACGCGAACCCGTGGTCGAACGCAGCGGCATCCGCATCCAGGGCACGACCGTGACCGGCCTGCCCGACGGCGTCTACTGGTGGCGCGTCCGGGCGATCGGCGTCGAGGATGGCGCGGTCGACGAGGCGGTCACCGAACCTCGGAGGCTGGTCGCGGGTGCCGGACGCTGAGCAGCGCCGGGCGGTTTCGCTCGCCGCCCTGATCCGCCACCGCCGGGCGAGCCTCGAATGGGCGTTGCTGTTCTTCGCATCGATCGCCGCCGCGATCGCCTTGTGCCTCGGCAATGGCGTCGCCCGCGTCGACAGCCTCGCTTATGACGCGCTCGTGCGGGCCGAGGCCAGCCCGCCATCGGGCGCCATCCTGATCATCGCGATCGACAATGCCAGCATCGCCGCGGACGGGCCGTGGCCGTGGCCGCGCGCACGCCATGCGGCTCTGCTCGAGCGGCTGGCGGCGGCACGGCCGAAGGCGGTGCTCTACGACATGCTGTTCGTCGATCCCGCGCCCGCGCCGGCCGACGATGTGCGTCTCGGCCGGGCGGCAGCGCTGCGGCCGACCTTCTTCCCGCTGCTGCTCGAAGCTCCCGGCGCGGACGGCGCTGCCTTCCACGCACAACCGCCGGTGGCGCCCGTCAGGGCGACGATGGCCGGATCGGGCCAGGTCATCGCCCGCGCCGACCGCGACGGCGTGATCCGCCATGTCGCGCTCACCGAGCGGATCGCCGGCCATTGCTGGCCGCACCTCGCGGCGACCGTCATGGCGCGCATGGCCGGCGAAGACATTCGCTGCGACAGCGGCCGCCAGGCGATGCTGATTCCGTTCGCGGGGCCACCCGGCAGCTTCGCCACCGCTTCGTTCGCGCAGGCCGAGCGCGGCGAGATCCCGCCCGAGCTGATCAGCGGCAAATATGTGATCGTCGGCGCGACCGCCTCGGGCACCGGGGACCGCTACGCGACGCCGATGCGCGGGCATCAGGATCTGATGTCCGGCGTCGAACTGCAGGCGAACATCCTCGAAGGGCTGCTGACGAAACGCGTCCGCCACCAGGCCGGCCCCGTGCCGACGACGATCTTCACGCTGCTGCCGATCCTGATCCTGTGGTCGGGCTTCCTGTGGCGCGGTCCGCGCTCCAATCTCGCGCTGGCGGCGCTGCTGATCGTCGCGGTGCTGGCGGCGAGTGCCGCGATGCTGTTCGGCGCCAATCTGTGGCTGCGGCCCGCCCCGGCGATCCTCGTGATGCTGGTGCTGCTGCCCTTGTGGGGCTGGCGGCGGCTGGCGGCGGCCAGCGATTATCTGATCGGCGAACTCGACCGGCTGCGCGCCGAACGCGGGCTCGACGGCCAGCCCGAGCCGTCGATCGCGGGTGACCGGATCGCGCTGCAGATCGGCCTGCTCGGCAATGCCATCGCCCGGATGCGCGCCACCGAACGCCAGCGCGACGAGATGCTGCGCTTCCTCAGCCACGACATGCGCCAGCCGCAGGCCTCGATCCTCGCGCTGCTGGAGCGCGACGATGGCCACGTCTCCGACGCCAACGGCGCGCGGATCGGCGATCATGCCCGGCGCACGCTCGCGCTCGCCGACAATTTCGTCCAGATCGCCCGCGCCGAATCGGCGGCGCTCGTCCACGAGATCGTCGACCTGCGCGACCTGCTGACCGATGCCGCCGACCAGCTATGGGATGATGCGGAACGGCGCCGGGTGCGGATCGTGCTCGACCTGCCCGACGACGAGATCCTGGTCAGCGCCACACCCGGCCTGATCGCGCGCGCCTTCTGCAACCTGATCGACAATGCGATCAAATATGGTCCCATTGGCGGCAGGGTCACCGTGTCGCTCCGCGTCGCCGCCGACCAAGCGATCGCGGCGGTCGCCGACGAGGGGCCGGGCGTCGCATGCGAGCATGTCGACAGCCTGTTCGAGCGCTTCGACCGCGGCGGGCGGAGCGACGCTGCCGGCGCGGGGCTTGGCCTCGTCCTCGTCCGCGCGGCCGCCGAGGCGCATCGCGGCTCGGTTGGTTATGAACCGGCGACGGGCGGCGGCGCGCGCTTCGTCGTCCGCCTGCCGCTCGCCGCCGGTTGAACCCTATTCGACGCCCATTTCCTTCAGCAGCCGTCCGGCGCCGTCGACCTTGTCCATCGTCCACAGCATGAAGCGGCTGTCGACATGGATCGTGCGGTTGATCGTCGGGTCATACCACCAGTCGGAGATCACGCCGTCGAGCGTGCCGTCGAAGGCGAGGCCGACGAATTCGCCCTTCGCGTTGAGCGTCGAGGACCCCGAATTGCCGTTGGTGATGTCGACCGTCGACATGAAGTCGACCGGCAAGGTGCCGAGGTCCTTCGCGGCGTAGCGGCCATAATCCTTCGCCTTGATCTTGGCGATCAAAGTGTCGGGCGCAGCGAATTCACCCTTGCCGGTCTGCTTGGCGAGGAGGCCTTCGGCGGTGGTGAACGGCGTCCAGGTCATGCCGTCGCGCGCCTTGCCGGTGACCTTGCCGTAGGTGAAGCGCAGGCTGCCATTGGCGTCGGGATAGATCGGCTTGTTCGTTGCCTTCGCCCAGGCGAGCATGCCCTGCATATAGTCGCTGCGCGCCTGCTGGATGCGGCCCGACCGGTCCTTGTCGGCCTGCTCTTCCTTGAAGTCCGCCGGGAAGGCAGCGACCGCGAGCTGGATGAACGGATCGGCGGACGCCTCGAAGGCGCCCGCCGGCTTGTCGAGCCAGGCGATCCGGGTCGCGGTGTCCTCCAGCCTGGTATCGGCATAGAGCCTGTCCATGCCGATCGCCTTGAGCTTCGCTTCGAAGCCGGCGTTGCGCTGGTCGGCCGGGAGCCTGCCATATTCGGTGAGGGCCGCTTCGAACAATTGACGATCGACCGGCGCTGCGAAGCGGCGCTCGATCTGCTTGAGCCGCTCGGTCAGCAACTGGCGGTCACGGTCCTGATAGCCGGACTCGCGCTCGGCATCGGGTTTCGCATGCTCCTTGGCCCAGCGGTAGGCGAGCTTCGCGGCGCTGTAGAGCTGCGCGCGGTTGAGCAATGCGGTGCGGACACCGGCGAGCTGTTCGGCATTGGCTTCGGCAACCAGCGCGTCGAGCGCCTTCGCCGCCGCGCCATAAGTGCCGGCACGCTTCGCGTCGGCGGCGATCCAGGCGCGGTACTCGGCTTCCCAGCCTTCCTTCTTCGCCGCCAGCCCGATCGCGTCGGCGCCCGCCATCTGGCCCAGCAGCTTCTTCTTGTAATTCTCCTGGCCGCGCAGGATCGATGCATATTTGATCGTCGCATCGTCGTTGCCGGCGGTCGCCTTGACGATCTGGTCGGAATATTCGGCGAGCAGGCGCTGCTGCAGCGGATAGAGCGTGGCGAAGTTGAACTGCGCCTCGGCCGCGGTGCGCAGCCGGTCGGTGGTGCCGGGGAAGCCGGCGACCATCACGAAATCGCCGTCCTTGACGCCTTCGGGCGCGATCTTGAGCCAGCTCCTCGGCGTGTAAGGAACGTTCTTCGCATCATAGGGCGCCGAGCTGCCGTCGGGCGCCACGAAGGCGCGGTAGAAGCCGAAGTCGCCGGTGTGGCGCGGCCATTGCCAATTGTCGGTCTCGCCGCCGAAATTGCCGAGGCCGCTGGCGGGCGCATAGACCAGCCTGACGTCCTTGATCTCGAGCTGCTGCTGCAGATAATAGACTGCGCCGCCATAATAAGCGCGGACGTCGCAGCGGCGGTTGGGCTGCTGCTCGCACGCCGCGATCAGCCCCTTGCGGTTGCGTTCGAGCGTCTCGTAGCGCAGCAGCCCCGCCATCCGGCCCGACACGCCCTTGAGCATGTCCTTCGTGACGTCGCGCAGATCCTCGATCACGAAGATGCGGCTGCCCGGCGCCGCCGGCAGTTCGTCGCCGACCGTCGCCGCCAGAAACCCGTCGGTCAGATAATCCTGCCCCGGCTTGGAATTATACTGGACCGATCCGTAGACGCAGTGATGGTTGGTCACGACCAGCCCTTCGGGGCTGACGAACGCCGCCGAGCAGCCGCCGAGCGAGACGATCGCGTTCATCGGCGCCTTCTGCAGATCGGCGAGCGCCGTGGGATCGAGCTTCAACCCCGCCTGGTCGAGCTGCGCTGCGATCGACGGCGTCTGGTTCGGCAGCCACATGCCTTCGTCGGCCAGTGCCGGCGTGGCGGCGAAGGCGAGCGGAAGGGCTGCGAACAACAGGCGCGATCGGCCGGACGGATCATAAGCAGGCATAGCGGGCACCCTCATGCGTTTTTGATATCAGGCGCGGTTAGGACCGCGTCGCGCCCGAGGCAAGTGGTTACGACCGCAACGATCTCGGGCGCAGAAGTACGGGCGACAAAGCTGCAGTTCCCCGGCGTTCGCCGGGGAACAGGCTATTCTCAAACTTTCGGCCGGACCATTGCCGCCTTTACGAAAATTAGTGCGATCCGGTCAGCGCCGCCGCGTCGGCCGATCCCCTTGCGGACGGTTCGGGCGGACCGGGCGGTCGCCCGGCGCACGGGTTGGCCGGTCTCCCTGCGGACGGGTGGGACGCGCGGAGAGATGCGGCCGCGCCTGCGCTGTCGGCGGACCCGATGCCGCCTCAAAGCGCACCGAACCGTCATTCTCGGGATCGTCGTTCGCGGTCTTCTGGATCGCGTCGGTGAACTTGCGCGCTGAGGCGCGCGGAATCTGGAACATCGTCTCGCTGTCGCCGATGCGGATCGCGCCGATCTCGCTCTTGGTGATGTGGCCGCGGCGGCAGATCAAGGGCAGCAGCCAGCGCGGGTCGGCGCGGTGACGGCGGCCGAGGCTCATGCGGAACCACACGCTGTCCTCGAAGCCCGATCGCGGCGCATCGTTGCCGGCGCCCTGATCGCGGTCGCCGCCGCGGTCGCGGTCGCGCGGCCCCGAATCGACCATCAGATCCTCGGGTTCGGGCAGGCCGCCCCGGTGCGCGCGGACCAGCGCGGCGGCGATGTCCTCGGCGCTCATCGCCTCGATCAGGCGCGCGGCGATGCGGCGATCGGCCTCGTCGGCCTCGACCGGCTGGCTCAACGTCTCGATCAGCCGCTCTTCGTCCTTTGCACGAATCGCCTCTGGCGTCGGCGCGCCCATCCATTCGGCGTTGATCCGCGCGCCTTTCAGCATGCCCTCGATCCGGCGCCGGCGCGGGAACGGCACGATCAGCACCGCGGTGCCCTTCTTGCCGGCGCGGCCGGTGCGGCCCGAGCGATGCTGCAGCGTCTCGGCATCGCGCGGCAGTTCGGCGTGGATCACGAGCCGCAGATCGGGAAGATCGATCCCGCGCGCGGCGACGTCGGTCGCCACGCAGACCCGCGCGCGGCGGTCGCGCAGCGCCTGCAGCGCCTGGTTGCGCTCATTCTGGCTATGCTCGCCCGACAGCGCGACCGCGGCGAAACCGCGCTCGACCAGGCTGGCGTGGAGGTGGCGGACATTCTCGCGGGTGGCGCAGAACACGATCGCCCCGCCCGATTCGTGGAAGCGCAGCACGTTGACGACGGCATGTTCGATATCGCCCGGCGCGACGGTGACCGCCTGATAGGCGATGTCGCCATGGCCGCGATCCTCGCCGACGGTGGTCAGCCGCAGCGCATCCTTCTGATAGGCCTTGGCGAGCAAGGCGATCGGGCGCGGCATCGTCGCCGAGAACATCAAAGTGCGGCGCTCGGCGGGGGTCGCGTTGAGGATCAGTTCGAGATTCTCGCGAAAGCCCATGTCGAGCATCTCGTCGGCCTCGTCGAGGATGACGACGCGAATCGCCTGCGTCTGCAGCGCGCCGCGTTCGAGATGGTCGCACAGCCGCCCCGGCGTGCCGACGACGATGTGGCAGCCCTGCGCCAGCGCGCGCTGCTCGCGCCGCACGTCCATGCCGCCGACGCAGGCGATAACGCGCGCGCCGATCTGCTCGTAGAGCCAGTGGAGTTCGCGCTGCACCTGCAGCGCCAGTTCGCGCGTCGGCGCGATGACGATCGCCATCGGCGCGCCCGGCTGCGCGAAACGCTCGGCGCCGGCCAGCAGGTCGGCGGCCATGGCGAGCCCGAAGGCGACGGTCTTGCCCGATCCGGTTTGGGCGGAAACGATCAGGTCGCGGCCGACGGCTTCGGGCGCGAGCACCGCGGACTGGACGGCGGTGAACGACTCATAGCCGCGCGCGGCGAGAGCCTCGCCGAGCAAGGGCGGCAGATTTTGGAATGGCATTTTTTATCCCGTGGGTTCGGGCGGCGCGTTCGCCATCCCGTGAAACGCGGCCCTATAGCACTTCGCCGGCGGCACGGCCACTGGCCCAGGCCCATTGGAAATTATAGCCGCCGAGCCAGCCGGTGACGTCGACCGCCTCGCCGATCGCATGGAGTCCGGGTACCGCATTCGCGGCCAGCGTCTTCTGCGAGAGGCCCGCGGTCGCGATGCCGCCGGCGGTGACCTCGGCCTTGGCGAATCCCTCCGACCCGTTGGGCACGAACGGCCAGCGCGACAGCCGTGCGGCGGCGGCGGCGAGCGCCCTGTCGGCGAGGTTCGCGAGTTCGCCGGGCAGCGCCAGCCGCTCGGCGAGCGCGGCGGCGAGCCGCTGCGGCACATGATCGGCCAGCACCGCGGCCAGTCGCGCGCGCGGGCGCGATCTCTTGGCGGCGAGCAGGATCGCCGCCGCATCCCCGCCGGGCAGAAAATCGAGCGCGATCGTTTCGCCGCGCCGCCAGTAGGTCGAAATCTGGAGAATTGCCGGGCCGCTGAGACCGCGGTGGGTGAGCAGGGCGGCTTCGCGGAAGCTGGCCTTGCCGCACGAGGCGATCACTTCCGTGGCGACGCCGGAGAGCTCGCGGAACATCGTTTCGTCGCCGCCGAGCGTCAGCGGCACCAGCGCCGGTCGCGGCTCGACGATTTTCAACCCGAACTGGCGGGCGAGATCATAAGCGAAGCCGGTCGCGCCCATCTTCGGGATCGAGGGACCGCCGGTCGCGATCACCAGCGACGGCGCGCTGTGGATCTTGCCGTCGATGCCGACACGAAACAGCCCGTCGCCATGGTCGACGCCGGTCACCGGCCGCCCGAGCGCGATCTCGACCGGCCCCTTGGCACATTCGTCGAGCAGCATGTCGACGATCTGCCGCGCCGGACCGTCGCAGAACAATTGCCCAAGCGTCTTCTCGTGCCAGGCGATGCCATGCGACTCGACCAGCGCGATGAAGTCGGCCGGCGTGTAGCGCCCCAGCGCCGAGCGCGCGAAATGGGGATTGGCCGAGAGGAAGCGATCGGGCGCGGTGCCGATATTGGTGAAATTGCACCGTCCGCCGCCCGAGATCAGGATCTTCTTGCCCACGCGATCGGCATGGTCGACGAGCAGCACGCGCCGTCCGCGCTGTCCGGCGGTGGCTGCGCACATCAGTCCGGCGGCGCCCGCGCCGAGGATGATCGCGTCATGGCTGGCGATGGTCACGCCGTGCTGCTAGGTGGCCGGCCCTATATGAGCAACCCGAACCGCCCCGATCGCCGCACCTTCGCCATCATCTCTCACCCGGACGCCGGCAAGACCACCCTCACCGAGAAATTGCTGATGGCCGGCGGCGCGATCCATCTCGCCGGCGAGGTCAAGGCGCGCGGGCAAACCCGCCGCGCCCGATCCGACTGGATGAAGATCGAGCAGCAGCGCGGCATCTCGGTCACCTCGTCGGTGATGACGTTCGAATATGGCGGCCTGACCTTCAACCTGCTCGATACGCCGGGCCACGAGGATTTCAGCGAGGACACCTATCGCACGCTGACCGCGGTCGATTCGGCGGTGATGGTGATCGACGCCGCCAAGGGCATCGAGCCGCAGACTCGAAAATTGTTCGAGGTCTGCCGGCTGCGGCAGGTGCCGATCATCACCTTCGTCAACAAGGTCGACCGCGAGGGCCGCGATCCGTTCGAACTGCTCGACGAGGTTGCCGACCAGCTCCAGCTCGACGTCTGCCCGATGAGCTGGCCGGTCGGCATGGGCGGGCAGTTCGAGGGCGTCTATGATCTGGCGCACCATGTGCTGCGCATGCCGGCGGCCGATGCCAGCCGCGCCTTCGAGGGGCGGCGCGAACAGCTGTCCGGCGTCGACGATCCGAAGCTTCGCAGCCTGCTGTCCGCCGAGGGCGCGGCGCGCCTTCACGACGAGGCCGAACTGGCGGTCGGGGGCTATGCCGCATTCGACGCCGCGGCCTATCGCCATGGCGACCTGACGCCGGTCTATTTCGGGTCGGCGCTGAAGGATTTCGGCGTCGAGGAACTGATCGCCGCGCTGGCCGCGCATGCCCCCTCGCCGCGACCGCAGCCCGCCGAGCCGGCCCCGGTCGATCCCGACGATCCCAACGTCACCGGCTTCGTGTTCAAGGTGCAGGCCAATATGGACCCACAGCATCGCGACCGGATCGCGTTCATGCGGCTTTGCTCGGGCAAGTTCCGGCGCGGCATGAAGCTGACGCCGTCCGGCCATGGCAAGCCGATCGCCGTCCACAGCCCGATCCTGTTCTTCGCGCGCGAGCGCGAACTGGCCGACGAAGCCTGGCCCGGCGACATCATCGGCATCCCCAATCACGGCACCCTGCGCGTCGGCGACACGCTGACCGAAGTGCCGGGCGTGCGCTTCACCGGCCTGCCCAATTTCGCGCCCGAAATCCTGCGCCGCGTGGCTTTAGTCGATCCGACCAAGACCAAGCAATTGCGCAAGGCGCTCGACGATTTATCCGAAGAGGGCGTGATCCAGGTCTTCTATCCCGAGATCGGTTCGCAGTGGATCGTCGGCGTGGTCGGCCAGCTCCAGCTCGAAGTGCTGATCTCGCGCCTCCAGCACGAATATAAGGTCGATGCGCGGCTGGAGCCTTCGCCGTGGGAGGTCGCGCGCTGGATGGCGGCGGACAGCGACGCCGAGATGAAGAGTTTCACCGGCCTCCACCGCAGCGGCGTGGCCGCCGATCGCGACGGCCAGCCGGTGTTCATGGCTCGCGACGCGTGGGAGATGAACTATGTCGCGGGCAAGAGCCCGGCGATCCGCTTCAGCGCCACCAAGGAGCGGCACTGAGTCTTGACTTCGCCACACCTGCCGCCTAGGCGGGCGCCTCGATTTTCCAGACCATCCAGATTCAAGAGAAGCGAATCACCATGAAGATCCGCAACAGCCTGAAGTCGCTCAAGGACCGGCATCGCGACAACCGCGTGATCCGTCGCCGCGGCCGTACCTACGTGATCAACAAGACCAACCGCCGCTTCAAGGCACGCCAGGGCTGAGCCCGTCGCGCGGGTGACTCCCGCCGCTGTCATCTTCGACGTCGGCAACGTCCTGTTCCCCTGGAACGCCCGTCTGCTCTACGAGCGCCTGATCGACGACGATCGGGCGCTCGCTGCGTTTCTGCGCGACGTCGTGACCGAGGACTGGCATTTCCAGCACGATGTCGGCCGGCCCTTCGCCGAGACCAGCGCCGAGCTGATCGCGCGCTTTCCCGAGCATCGCGCGCTGATCGAGGCCTGGGGCGCGCGCTTTTCCGACACGATCGGCCCGCCGCTGCCCGGCATGGCCGAGATCGTCGCCGATCTCGACGCCGCCGGCGTGCCCTTGTTCGGCATCACCAATTTCTCCGGCGAGTTCTGGATTCCGTTCCGCGCGCGCGAGGCGGCGATCTTCGACCGCTTCCGCGACATCGTCGTCTCCGGCGACGAACGGCTGGTGAAGCCCGATCCGGCGATCTACGCGCTGGCGATCGCGCGCTTCGGCATGGCGCCCGGGGCGATGCTGTTCGTCGACGATCGCGCCGAGAATGTCGCCGGCGCCGAGGCGGCGGGGATATGGGGTCATCATTTCGGCGGCGCGGCGGCGCTCAGGGCCGAGCTGGTCGGGTTCGGGCTTTTGTGACTACCATGTAGTCACCAATTTCGTTATGCTTGGCCTTCAAAGAGGAAGAGCAAAGATGGAATTGTCGATTCGCGATGCCAAGGCCCACTTCGCCGAAGCCGCCGCAGCGGCGGCGCGTGGCGAACGCGTCGTCGTCACCAAACATGGCCAACCGTTTATCGAGATGGTGCCGGCGCGCAAACGCGGGCTGAATTTCGAGGCGGGCGACAAGCTGCGCAAAGAACTCGGCCTGGAGAATCTGAAGATCGAAATCCCGGACTATTTCGACGACCCCGCGTACAGTCGCAAGGTACTCGGCCTCGACGACGAATGAGGATATTGCTCGATACGCACCTTGCCCTGTGGCTGGCGTTGTGGCGCGACCGGCTAACAGCGATCGAACTCGACCTCATCGGCGCCGATACGCACCTGATTGCTGTATCAGCGGTTTCGATCTGGGAACTGCGCCTGAAGTGGAACAGCTTTCATGCATCAGGCGATCGAAAGGGTCCCGCCAGCCCGGACGCGGTTCTCAGGATCCTGGACGGCTATGAGGTTGCTATCGAGCCGCTTACTGCCGCCCAAGCCGCGGCCGCGCTGCATCCGCCGCTCGATCACAAGGATCCGTTCGACGAACTGCTGATGGTCCAGGCGCAGGAACTGGACATGATGCTCCTTACCCGCGACGCCCGGCTGATAGGACACCCGCTCGCCCTGCCATCGATCGCCTGACCCTCAGTCGTCATAACCCTGCAGTTCGTCCCCGGTCAGCCGCACGACGTGGAGGACGTTGGTCGAGCCGGCGACGCCGAACGGCACGCCCGCCATCACGATGATGCGATCGCCGGCGCCGGCCATGCCGTGCCGCAGCGCCATCCGCTTCGCCTTGGCGACCATTTCCTCGAACGAGCCGACGTCGCGCGTGCGGACGGCGTGGACGCCCCACAGCAGGCCCAGCCGGCGCGCGGTTTCCTCGCTGGGGGTCAGCACCATCAGCGGCACCGTCGGCCGTTCGCGCGCGACGCGGCGCGCGGTCGAGCCGGAGATGGTGAAGCAGACGATCGCCGCGGCCGACACGGTCTGGGCGATGTTCGCCGCCGCCTCCGACAGCGCGTCGGCGGTGGTCGGATCGGGGCGGGTCTCGGTGAAATGGACCCGGGCGTGATAGCCGGGATCGCGTTCGACCGCGTCGGCGATCGCGTTCATCATCGCGACCGATTCCTCGGGCCAGTCGCCCGCGGCGCTCTCGGCCGACAGCATGATCGCATCGGCGCCGTCATAGACCGCGGTCGCGACGTCGCTGACCTCGGCGCGCGTCGGGCTCGGCGACTTGATCATCGATTCGAGCATCTGCGTCGCGACCACGACCGGCCGGCCCAGCCGCCGCGCGCTCTCGACGATCCTCTTCTGCAGCGGCGGCACACTCTGCGGCGGCAGTTCGACGCCGAGATCGCCGCGCGCGACCATCACCGCGTCGGCGATGGCGAGGATGTCCTCGAGCCGCTCGACCGCCGCCGGCTTCTCGATCTTGGCGAGCAAGGCCGCGCGGCCCGCGATCAGCCGCCGCGCCTCGGCAACATCCTCGGCGCGCTGGACGAAGCTGAGCGCGATCCAGTCGACGCCCTGATCCAGCGCGAAATCGAGATCGCGGCGATCCTTGTCGGTCAGCGCCGCCATCGGCACGACGACGTCGGGGACGTTGAGGCCCTTGTTGTTGCTCAGCGCGCCGCCGACCTCGACGCGCGTGACGATCCGGTCCGAACCGGCCTCGGTCACGCGCAGCACCAGCTTGCCGTCGTCGAGCAGCAGCCGCGCGCCCGCCTCCATCGCCAGGAACAATTCGCGATGCGGCAGATTGACGCGAGTCGCATCGCCCGGCGTGGTGTCGCGATCGAGCACGAAGCTGTCGCCGGTTTTCAGCGTCACGACGCTGTCGGCGAAGCGGCCGACGCGCAGCTTGGGACCTTGCAGGTCGACGAGGATCGTCGTGGCCCGCGAGAATTCCTGCTCGAGCGAGCGAATCGCGGCGATCACCCTGGCGTGGCCCTCGTGCGTGCCGTGGCTCATGTTGACGCGAAAGGCGTCGGCACCGGCGCGCATCAGCGTCGCGATCATCTCGGGCGTGCTGCTGGAAGGGCCGAGCGTCGCCAGCACGCGGACTTTGCGTGTGCGCGGGGCCAGATATTGCGCCATGACCGGCTCCTTCGCCCAAGGATTGCGATGTGCATGCGGTTGGGCAACGGCTGGATAGCGGCTAAACGATCGAGATCAACCGCCGAGGACGCCCGACATGGACATAAATTCGATCGACGACGCCGTTGCGGCCGCGACCTTGCGCCGGCTCGTCGCCCATCTCCAGCATCGCACCGACGCCCAGAATGTCGACCTGATGGGGCTGGCCGGTTTCTGCCGCAACTGCCTGGGCGACTGGCTGGCGGAAGCCTCGGACGGCGCGCTGAGCAAGGAACAGGGCCGCGAGGCGGTCTATGGCATGGCCTATGCCGAGTGGAAGGCGCGGCACCAGCAGCCGGCCAGCGCCGAGCAGATCAGGCGGATGGATGAGAGCGTCGCAAAGAACGCCCGAGTGGCTTGAGCCTTCCGCCCGGCTGCCCTAGACGCCTCCCCCTGATTCATCCGGGAGCATCATCATGAGCGACGTCGTCGCCGCCGAACAGCTACGTCTCTTCATCGAACGCATCGAGCGTCTCGAGGAGGAAAAGAAGGGAATCGCCGACGATATCCGCGACGTCTATGCCGAATCGAAGTCCAACGGCTATGATACCAAGACGATGCGCGCCATCGTCCGCCTGCGGCGGATGGAAAAGAACGCGCGCGACGAGGCCGAGGCGCTGCTGGACACCTACAAGGCGGCGCTGGGCCTCGACTGAGGATGCGACAGACCCTGATCTGGCAGAGGAGCGCCGATGGCCGGCCATAGCAAATTCAAGAACATCATGCGGCGCAAGGGCGCGCAGGACAAGAAGCGCGCATCGCTCTTCTCGAAGCTGTCGCGCGAGATCACCGTCGCCGCCAAGATGGGCATGCCCGATCCGGCGATGAACGCCCGGCTGCGCGCCGCGGTGATCGCCGCGCGCGCCGGCGGCATGCCCAAGGACAATATCGAGCGATCGATCAAGAAGGCCGAGGGCAGCGACGGTGCGGTCTATGAGGAGATCCGCTACGAGGGTTTCGCGCCCGGCGGCGCTGCGCTGATCATCGAGACGCTGACCGACAACCGCAACCGCACCGCGACCAACGTCCGCCTCGCAATGTCGAAGAATGGCGGCAATCTCGGCGCACCGGGCGCGGTCAGCCACGGCTTCGACCGGCTCGGGCTGATCAGCTATCCCGCCAGGGTCGGCGATGCCGATACGGTGTTCGAGGCGGCGCTGGAGGCCGGCGCCGAGGACGTGCAGTCCGGCGACGACGGCCATGAGATCTGGACCGCGCAGGACGCGCTGCACGAGGTCGCCAAGGCGTTGGAGCCGGTGTTGGGCGAAGCCGAAGGCACCAAGCTCGCCTGGCGGCCGCAGACCAACGTCGTCGTCGGCGAGGGCGAGGCGGAGCAATTGTTCAAGCTGCTCGACGCGCTCGACGACGATGACGACGTCCAGACCGTGTGGGGCAATTACGAAGTGCCCGACGAGGTGATGGAGAAAATGGGCTGAAAATGCCCCCCCCCTTCAGGGGCTATCGCGTTCCGATATCTCTGGAATGCGCCGGATTTAGCCCCTCCCCTTCAGGGGAGGGGTTGGGGTGGGGGCGAGCGAAGCGAGCATCTAAGCTGGCTCTGAAGCGCGTGCGTTGGCATCGAGCGGTTTCTGATTCCCCACCCCAACCCCTCCCCTGAAGGGGAGGGGCTAAATGGGGCAACTTGGTGGGAGCGGCGGAGTCGTGACGGACGGGGAAAAAGTCGATCGCGCGCGCGAATTGAGGAATAATCCGACGCCGTTCGAAGTCATTCTGTGGCGTCACCTGTCACGCTCGGCGCTGGGCGGCCACAAGTTCAGGCGCCAGGCCACGATCGAGCCGTTCATCGTCGATTTCCTGTGTCCCGCAAAGGCGCTGATCGTCGAGGTCGATGGCGATACACATGATCCGGATGCGGATCAGCGGCGTGATGCTATGCTCGGCCGCAGAGGATATATGACGTTGCGCTTCTCCAACCGGGATGTCGGTGAGAACATTGAAGGCGTGTGCCAGAAGATTTTGGAGCGATTGAGCCAGCAGCCAGATCGCTGGCCCGATCCGCCTGAAGCTCAGATCGGATTTCGGCGTTGATTCGCTTTTTCAACGCTAAAGAAGAGCTCGCTGCGCTCGCCCCCACCCCAACCCCTCCCCTGAAGGGGAGGGGCTTAACGCCATGATCATCCTCGGACTCGATCCGGGGCTCGGTACGACCGGGTGGGGCATCATCGCCGCCGAGGGCAATCGGCTGAGCCATATCGCCAACGGCCAGATCTCGACCGACAGCAAGGCGGCGCTGCCCGAGCGGCTGGTGGTGCTGGATGCGGCGCTGACCGATCTGCTGCTGACCCATCGGCCGGGCGCCGCCGCGGTGGAGGAGGTGTTCGTCAACGCCAATCCGCAATCGACGCTGAAGCTGGGGCAGGCGCGCGGCGTGGTGCTGCTCGCCGCCGCCAAATCCGGGATCGAAGTGGGCGAATATGCCGCGCGGCTGGTCAAGAAGGCGGTGGTCGGCGTCGGCAATGCCGACAAGGTGCAGGTCCATGCGATGGTCCGGCGGCTGCTGCCCGGCGTGACGATCGCCGGTGCCGATGCCGCCGATGCGCTTGCGGTGGCGATCACCCATGCCCATCATCTCGCCTCGCGGAAGGCGCTGTCGAGAATTTCAGAAAGCAATCGATGATCGCGCGACTCACCGGAACGCTGGCCGAAACCACCGCCGATCATGCCGTGATCGACGTCGCCGGAATCGGCTATCTGGTGCAGGCGTCGGCGCGCACCTTGAGCGCGATCGGCGCGATCGGCGGGCAGGTGATGCTGTTCACCGAGATGCAGGTGCGCGAGGATGCGATCACATTGTTCGGCTTCGGATCGGCCGACGAGCGCGACTGGTTCCGCCTGCTGACCAGCGTCCAGGGCGTCGGCGGGCGGGTGGCGCTGTCGATCCTCTCGGTCCTCGAACCCGCCGAACTGATGCGCGCGCTTGCCAGCGGCGACAAGGCGATGGTCGCGCGCGCCAACGGCGTCGGCCCCAAGCTGGCGATGCGGATCGTCAATGAATTGAAGGACAAGACCGGCGGCATCGTGCTGGGGCCGGGGTCGGCGCGAGCCGCGGTCAAGCCGGCGGGCCCGGCCGCCGACGCGATCTCGGCCTTGCTCAACCTCGGCTTCCGCCCGGCTGAGGCCAGCGCCGCCGTCGCGGCCGCCGTAGACGAGCTGGGACCGGGCGCGACGCTCGACGCGCTGGTGCGGCTGGCGCTGCGCAAGGCTTCGAAGGCGTGATGGCGGATTTCTGCGGCTCTGGCAGGAAATCGTTAAGCCGGAGCGTGTAGCAAGGTCCCGCACAGCAGAGGGATTCGACCATGGACTTTCGCTATTACCTCGTCATCTTCATCACGCTCGTCGTAGCCGCCGTCTTCCTTTATGTCTGGAAGCGCCGTGACGAGGGTATCGTTCCCGGCGAACGCCTGCCCGACGCGCGCCGCGAGAAACTGGACGGCAGCGAACGCAGCTGAGGGACCCGGCGGCGGACGACATCCGTCGCCTCTTCCGGATACTGAAGCTTGGTGCCGGGCCGACCGCGAGATCTTTCGCGGTCGGCCCGGGCGCGCTCGACGGGGTGACGATTGCGGGTCGGTCTTCGGCGTTGAAGGCGGGCAGCGGATTGCCGCTATGGCCCCGGTACGGCCGGCGTCGATGAAACCGGATATCTCCTGCTCGACAGCGTGCTCGGCCTGCGGCTACGGAACACATCGTGACCGACGCCGACCGCCTCATTACCCCCGCCCGTCGTCCCGAGGACGTCGATGCGGCGCTGCGGCCCAAGACGCTGGACGAATTCGTCGGCCAGAAGGGCGCGCGCGAGAATCTCAAGATCTTCATCGAGGCGGCGCGGTCGCGCGGCGATGCGCTCGACCATGTGCTGTTCTTCGGCCCGCCCGGCCTTGGCAAGACGACCCTGGCGCAGATCATCGCCCGCGAGATGGGCGTTGGCTTCCGCGCGACGTCGGGACCGGTCATCGCCAAATCGGGCGATCTCGCCGCGCTGCTGACCAACCTCGAAGATGGCGACGTACTGTTCATCGACGAGATCCATCGGCTGGCGCCGGCGGTGGAGGAGGTGCTCTACCCGGCGATGGAGGATCGCGCGCTCGACCTGATGATCGGCGAGGGCCCGTCGGCGCGGTCGGTGCGCATCGATCTGCCGCGCTTCACCCTGGTCGGGGCCACGACCCGCCAGGGGCTGCTGACGACGCCGCTGCGCGATCGTTTCGGCATTCCGGTGCGGCTGACCTTCTATAGCGTCGAGGAACTGGAGCAGGTGGTGAGCCGCGCCGCCCGCCTGCTCGACCTTCACATCGCACATGACGGCGCGACCGAGATCGCGCGCCGCGCGCGGGGCACGCCGCGGATCGCCGGCCGCCTGTTGCGCCGCGTCCGCGATTTCGCGACCGTCGCCGGCGTGCTGACGGTCGATCGCAAGGCCGCCGATCTCGCGCTCACCCGGCTCGAGGTCGATGCGCTGGGACTCGATGCGATGGACCGGCGCTATTTGCACATGATCGCCGACATCTACCGTGGCGGGCCGGTCGGCGTGGAGACGCTCGCGGCCGGCCTCAGCGAGCCGCGCGACACGGTCGAGGAGGTGATCGAACCCTATCTGATCCAGCTCGGCCTGATCGCCCGCACCGCGCGCGGGCGCTGCCTCAATGCACGCGGCTGGAAGCATCTCGGACTCAATCCGCCGCCGGGCGCGCAGGAAGGCCTGTTCGACGTCTGACCTGCTTCGATGTTCGACCCGCCGGCCGGCGATGTTTCAGTCCGCCAGCACGCGTTCGATTTCGGCGAGCGAGCGGCGCAGCCGGACGGCGAGCACGCGCGCCGCCGCGGTTCGCCCATGGCCTTCGCGCCGCCCGATCAAAGCTGCGATGCCGGCGGCGGCGCAGGCGGTCGCTTCGGCCGCGAGCGCATCGTGGCGGCGGCGCGCGAGCGACGAAAGCCGGCCATAGCGGACATCGTCATCGCCGTCGTCATCGTCGGGCGACAGGTCCGGCACCGGCTCCCCCGAGAGCGACGACAACAGGGCCAGCGTCGCGCGCAGCTGGCGCGTCTCCGCCAGCGGAGTCGCCGCCGAAGGGCCACGAAAATGCTGCTCGGTCATGGCCTTGGCATGCGCCGCCAGACCCTAACAAAACGCTAAGCCGTAACGTCACCGACTGTTGCGATGCAGCAACAGTCCGGCAACGATCCGGCGCATGCGGCAATTTCTTGTTGTGCACTGCGGCAGATTTCGGCAATTTGATTGCGTAGCGTGATCAATCGCCCCCGTTCGCTCGTCGAATGAGAGCGGCGATGCCGCGCCGCGCAGGCGGGACGAAGCACATCTTCGAAAGGGAAATCATGCGCACGTCCATCTTCGGCCTCACCGGCCTCGCGCTCGTCATGCTCTCGACCCCGGCGTTCGCGCAGGACGAAGCGCCCGCCGGCGACGGCGTCACGATCACCGGTGGTGCCACCGTCGTCTCCGACTACCGGTTCCGCGGCATCTCGCAGACCAACAAAGAATTCGCCGTCCAGGGCACCTTCACGATCAGCCACGAATCGGGCTTCTACGCCACGGTCTGGGGTTCCTCGGTCGACGAATATGTCGCCGCAGGCAGCGACCAGGAGATCGATCTGATCGCCGGCTGGGCGAAGGATTTCAACGGCACCAAGCTCGATGTGGGCGTTCTCTATTACTATTATCCGGGCGCCGAAGAGATTTTCCCCGGCTATGACAGCGATTTCATCGAGCCCTATATCGCCGTCTCGCACACCTTCGGTCCGGCCACCGCCAAGCTGAGCGCGGCCTATGCGCCCAAGGCGAACGCGCTGTCGATCGGCAGCGGCAAGGAAGACAATCTCTATGTCGCCGGCGACCTGTCGGCGGCGATCCCGGACACGGGCTTCAGCGTTTCGGCGCATCTCGGCCACAGCTTCGGCCCGAGCTTCCTGACGATCGGCAAGGAATATACCGACTGGAGCGTCGGAACCTCCTACACCTACAAAAATCTGACGCTCGGCGTGTCCTATGTCGACACCAACAAGAGCCTGATCAATCCGCTCAGTGGCAAGAACATCTCGAAGGCGGGCGCCGTCGCCTCGCTGGGCGTGGCGTTTTGATCCGATCCTGATCGCCGGCCTGCGGGCCGGCTATGAAAAGAAGGGCTGCGAACCGGATGGTTCGCAGCCCTTTCTTTTGTCACGCGTCCAATGAAGCGCCGCGTCTCAATTCTCGCGGATGCGGATGCCCAGATAGACCGGCCGGCCGGTGCCGCGCTGGACCTGCACCAGCACGGTCGGCCGCCCGGCGCTGCGCGCCGCACCGACCACCTTGGTCAGATCGGCGGAGGTCTTCACCGGCGACTGATTGACGGAGATGATCACATCGCCACGGCGCAGCTGCTTCTCCGCCGCGTCGCTCGACGGATCGACCGCGGTGATGACGACGCCCTGTACCGACGATTCGACGCCCACCTGGCGCGCGATCGCCGGCGTCAGCGGCACGACCGCGACCCCGATCGAAGCCTGGGAGGCCTGCTGCGTGTCGGTGCCCGGCTCGTCGCCGAAGCCTTCGTCATTGTCGTCACCGAACTGCGCGATCTGCTCCTCGGGCGGGCGCTTGCCCAGGACCGCGGTCAAGGTCATGCGCTTGCCGTCACGGATCAGTTCGATCGGCACGCGCGTGCCGACGGGCAGGTTGGCGACGATGAACGACAAGGTCTCGTCGGGCGTGACGGTGCGGCCATTGACCTTGGCGATCACGTCGCCCTGGCGGATGCCCGCCTTCGCCGCGGCTTCGCCGGGCACGACGCTGGCGATCAATTCGCCCTCATTCTTGTTGAGTCCCAGCGAATCGGCGATGTCCTCGTCGAGCGGCTGGATCTGAACGCCCAGATAGCCGCGCTCGATCGTCGCGCCTTTCATCAGCGTGTCGATGATCGGCTTGGCCTGCTCGGCCGGGATCGCGAAGCCGATGCCGACATTGCCGCCGGTCGGCGAGAAGATCGCCGAATTGATGCCGATGACATTGCCCGCCAGATCGAACATCGGACCGCCCGAATTGCCCTGGTTGATCGATGCGTCGGTCTGGATATAGCGGTCATAGGCGCCGCCCTGGCCGGTGTTGCGATGCAGCGCCGAAACGATGCCGGCGGTGACGGTGCCGCCGAGGCCGAACGGGTTGCCGATCGCCATCACCCAGTCGCCGACCCGCGCGCGGGTCGAATCGCCGAATCGCACGAACGGCAGGTTGGTCGCCTCGATCTTGAGCACGGCCAGGTCGGACTGCTGGTCGCGCCCGATCAGCTTCGCCTTATATTCCTTGCGATCGGGCATGATCACGGTGATCGATTCGACCGTGCCGCCGCCGCGTTTGTCGGGCGCGATCACATGGTTGTTGGTGACGATATAGCCGTCGGCCGAAATGATGAAGCCCGAACCCAGCGAGGTCGCCTGGCGCGTGACCGGACGGCCGCCCTGCCCGAGCTGGCCGCCGAACAGCCCGCCGAACGGCGTGCCTTCGAGCGGATTGCTGCTGACCTGGACGCGCTGCGTGGTCGAGATGTTGACCACCGCCGGCTGCAGCCGTGCGGCGAGATCGGCGAAGCTGACCGGCGCGCCGCTGGCCGGCGGCATCGCCCGGAGCACGCCCGGATCGTTCTGCGCGACCTGCGCGCCGAGCGGATGCATCGAAAGGGTAGCGGCCGTTCCGCCCAGCAACAGGGCGGTGGTAATGGCATAGGCGTAACGCAAGATCATCCTCCTTAGGGCGCGCAGGCAGCCGCGCTCCACGCTGTGAGTCTGCGCCTGAACGCAGCTTTAATGGCCTTGGCGCCAGGGGCGTCGCAAGCCGTCATGGCCGATCAGGGCCGTCCCCGAAACTCACGCAAATAGTCGTTCTGCGGTGACAGGATGATCGACGAACGACCCTCTGCCGCGGTTCCGTCGGTTCCGAACGTATGTTCGTAGGATTTCATCGCGCGATAGAAATCGTAGAACTTGGGATCCTTGTTGAAGGCGTTGGCATAGGTCCGCGCCGCCGCGGCATCCGCCTTGGCGCGGATGATCTGCGCGTCACGCGCGCCATTGGCGCGAATCGTCAGCGCTTCCTGCTGGCGCGCGGTGCGCATGCGCAGATAGGCCGAATCGAGCGGCGTGCCCTCGGGCAGATCGGCGCGCTTGATCCGCACGTCGATGATCTCGGCGCCATATTGCTTGGCGACATTGTTGAGTCCGCGCTGGATGCTGTCCATCACCTGGCTGCGCTCGGGCGTCAGCAGCGAGGCGAAGGTGACCTTGCCCAGTTCGTTGCGAAGCTGCGAACCCAGGATCGGGCGAAGCTGGTCGGACACGCGCTCGACGGTGCCGGCCGCCTTGTACATCTTCAACGGGTCGACGATGCGGAAGCGCGCATAGGCGTTGACGTTGAGGCGGAGCTGATCGGTCGAGAGCACCTGCTGGCGATCCATCTCGATGTCGAGCACGCGCTTGTCGATCCAGACGATCTGGTCGATGAACGGCATGCGCATGACCAGCCCGGCGCCGGCGCGGCCGAAATTCTGGTCGGCGCGATACGGGTTGATGATCGCGATCGGCTCGCCGAAGCGGACGATCACACCTTGCAGCGTCTCCTTCGCCGTCACGACCGAACTGATCAGCAGGATCAGGAGTGCGAACGCGCCGATCCCGGCGGCGATCAGGTTGCGGGGCAGGGCGTTCACTTGGCGGCCTCCGTCGGTGCCGGCGATGGCGCGGCGCGGCGGGCGACCTCGGGCAGCGGCAGATAGGGGGTGATTCCGGGCGCCTCGACGATCGTCTTGTCGACCTTGGCCAGCACGCGCTCCATCGTCTCGTAATACATGCGCCGGCGGGTCACTTCGGGCGCGAGCTTATATTCCTCATAGACCTGATCGAACGCCGCCGATTCGCCCTGCGCCTTGGCGCTGAGCTGCTGGGCGTAGGCACGCGCTTCGTTGAGATAGGTCTGCGCGGTCTGCTGCGCGGCCGAAACCTCCTTGAACGCATCGTTGACCGCGCCCGGCGGGTCGGCCTGCTTGACCGCGACGCCCTTGATGCTGACGCCGGCGCGATAATCGTTGAGCAGTTCCTGCGTGCGTTCCTGCACGCGCTGCTCGATGCCGGTGCGGCCCGATCCGATCGCGTCGTTGAGCGAAACCTCGGCAATCACCTCGCGCATCGCGCTCTCGGCCGCCTCGCTGATCGTATCGTCGGGATCCTTGAGCTGGAACATGTAGAGCACCGGATCGCTGATGTTCCAGCGCACCGAATAAGCGAGATCGATGACGTTCTGATCGCCCGTCAGCATCAGATTTTCCTGCTGGGCGGCGGCCGAACCGATGTCGATCGTGCGGATTTCCTCGACGTCGATCACTTTGACCGTGTTGATCGGCGCCGGCAGCGTGAAGCTGACGCCCGAGCCCAGCGTGTGCGAATAGCTGCCGAACAGCGAAACGACGCCGCGTTCCTGCGGACCGATGCGGTGAATGCTGGTGGTGAGCAGCCAGATCACGACGATCGCGAGCACGGCATAGCGCCAGATGCGGCCCACGCCGAACGCCGGTGGCAGGCCGCCGCCGCCCGATCCGCGCATCCGGCGGATGAATTCGTCGAGCTGGGTGGCGCCGCGGCGTCCGCCAGGACCACGCGGACGTCCACCTTCGGGCGGCTGGCTCCACGGGTTGCGCGGACCGCCGCCGCCCCCGCCGCCGTCGCCATCACCGCCGCTGCCGCCGCCACTTCCGCCACCCCGGCCGCCCCATGGGCCGCCTGCGTCAGCCTTGAGGATGCCGATCGACGCCATCCACTCCGAAAATCTGATCATTCTGCCTTTATAGGAAAGACCGCGCGGAAAAACAGTGCCAGCGGTCGATTCCCGATCTATTGGCGCGACCATGACCGACATTGAAGCCATCCGGCAGGCGCTTGAACCCCTGGCAGGCAAGCGTGCCGCCGCACCGAAGCTCGCCGAGGGCCGGGTCAGCCTGATCCTCGACGTGACCGGACTCGACTCCGATCGCCGCGCTTTGCTCGAAGCGGACATCCGCCGCACGCTCAAGGCGCTGCCCGGCGTCGAGGAGGTGCGGATCGCGCAGACCAGCGAGAAACAGGGCCGCCGGCTGGTCGCGGTGGGCAGCGGCAAGGGCGGCGTCGGCAAATCGACGCTGTCGGCCAATCTGGCGGTCGCGCTGCGCCGCGGCGGGCGCAAGGTCGGGCTGATCGACGCCGATATCTATGGCCCGTCGCAGCCGCGGCTGATGGCGGCGGAGGGCCGCCGCCCCAAGGCCGAGGGGCAGAAACTGATTCCGGTGCCGACCGATTTCGGCGTGCCGATGCTGTCGATGGGTCAGCTCGTCAAGCCCGGCCAGGCCGTCGCCTGGCGCGGACCGATGGCGGGCAACGCGCTGGCGCAGCTGATCGATGCCGACTGGGGCGAGACCGACCTGCTGATCGTCGACCTGCCGCCGGGCACTGGCGACGTCCAGCTGTCGATGATCCAGAAGCACAAGCCGGTCGGCGCGGTCATCATCTCGACACCGCAGGATCTGGCGCTGATCGACGCCACCCGCGCGATCGACCTGTTCAACCAGTCGAACGTGCCGATCATCGGCATCGTCGAGAATATGGCGGGCTATGCCTGCCCGCATTGCGGCGAGATTTCGGACCCGTTCGGCAGCGGTGGCGCCGAGGCGGCGGCGCAGGCGATGGGCCATCCCTTCCTCGGCCGCGTGCCGCTGGACATCAATATCCGCCGCGCATCCGACGCCGGCCACCCGCCGGCCGCGCTCGACGGCATCGAGGGCGATGCGTTCCGCGCGATCGCCGAGCGGCTGGGCGACTGGCTGGATCGACCCGCGGCCTGAAGGGTTGAGCACTCCAGCAAAGGAGAGTCCCATGCCGCTGACCTCGGACGACGACATCCGCACCCTGCTCGAGGAAACCCGCACGATCGCGCTGATCGGCGCGTCCGACCGGCCCGACCGGCCGAGCAACGGCGTGATGCGGACCTTGCAGGACCATGGCTATCGCGTGATTCCGGTGAACCCGCAGATCACCGGCGAACATATCCATGGCGAATATGTCTGGCGGGACCTGTCGCAGCTCGGCGACCCGATCGACATGGTCGACATCTTCCGCAAATCGTCGCTGGCCGGTGAAGCCGTGGACGCGGCGATCGCGGCCGGCGCCAGATCGGTCTGGCTGCAGCAGGGCGTGATCGACGCGGCGGCGGCGGCGCGCGCCGAGGCGGCCGGACTGAAGGTGGTGATGGACCGCTGTCCGGCGATCGAACTGCGGCGCCTGGGCGTGAAGGGCCCGGTGGATACGGCACGCTGAGCGCCGCGATCGCATTCGAGCAGGACAGTCTACGCTGCCGATCCTTCCGACGCCGCTGGCGCGGGACGATGAGCTAGCCGCAGTCGGCGTGGCCGATCGCATGCGGCGCAGGGATCGTCGTCTCGACCTGCAGCGTGACGTGATCGATGCCGAAGCGGCGCTTCAGCCGCACCCTGGCGTCTTCGAGGAAGCCGTCGCCCGGGTGGCCGGCCGGCACCAGCAGATGCGCGGTCAGCGCGGTTTCGGTGGTGCTCATCGGCCAGATGTGGAGATCGTGGACGCGGGTGACGCCGGGCGAACACAGCAATTCGGCCTCGACATTGTCGCGATCGAGCTCGGCGGGCACCGCGGCGAGCAGCATCGTCACCGATTCGCGCAGCAGGACCCACGTGCTCCAGAAGATCAGGCCGACGATCACGAGGCTGACCAGCGGGTCGATCCACACCGCGCCGGTCAGCAGGATCGCCAGACCCGCGACCACCACCCCGGCGGACACCAGCGCATCCGTCGCCATGTGCAGCCAGGCGCCGCGAATGTTGATGTCGTGCGCGCGGCCGCGCATGAACAGCAGCGCGGTCGCGCCGTTGACGGCGATACCGATCGCCGCGACGACGATCACGACCAGTCCGTTGACGGCCACCGGATGGCCGATGCGGTCGATCGCGCCGAGCGTGATCGCGCCCAGCGCGAACATCAGGAACAGGCCGTTGAGCACGGCGGCAAGGATCGTCGACCCCTTGTAGCCGTAAGTGAAGCGCTTGGTCGCCGGGCGCCGCGCGAGCGTCGCGCCACCCCAGGCGACGATCAGCCCGAGCACGTCGGACAGGTTGTGGCCGGCGTCGGCGAGCAGCGACAGCGAGTTGGTGGCGAGGCCGGTGATCGCCTCGGCGAGCACGAAGGCGACATTGAGTCCGATGCCGATCGCGAAAGCGCGGCCGAAATCGGCCGGCGCATGGGCGTGGCCGTGTCCGCCATGGCCGTGGCCAGAATGCCCGTGACTATGACCTTGATGATGCGCGTGATCGTGGCCCATGAACGGGAACTTAGGCGAAGCAGGGTGCGATATGCTAGGACATGGATGGCGTTAAATGGCGGAGGCAGCGATGTTGAGGCGGATCATGGGTGCGATCGTGGGCGGCGCGATCGATCGCAGCGACGGCAAGGGCGGGCTGAAAGGCGCTGTCATCGGTGCGGTCGCGGCGCGCGCCGTCAGCCGAGCGGGGCCGCTGGGTCTCGCCGCGATCGGCGCTGCGGTGGCCGCCAAGCTGCTCTACGACCGGCGCAAGGCGGGCAAGACCGCGCCGACCTCCCCGAATGGCATCCGAAAGCGCCCGGCGCTAGGCTCTGGAATCGGGCCGGAAATCCCGCCGGGGAATTAGGGATTGCGCGCGAGTGATTAGCGGTTAGGCTCCGCTGCCAACGGAAACATGGCGGTCGTCGAACGGGCCGCTCCACCCTTGGGGGCCAGATCTCATGATATTCGGGCGGGTCAAATCACTCGACGCCATTCTTGCCACTGCCGAAAAGAAATCGCTCCACCGCTCGCTGGGCGCCTTCCAACTGACCATGCTGGGGATCGGCGCGGTGATCGGCACCGGCATCTTCGTTCTCACCGCGGAAGCCGCGCAGAAGGCCGGTCCCGGCATGGTGCTGAGCTTCGTCATCGCCGGCTTCGTCTGCGCGGTCGCGGCGCTGTGCTATGCCGAGATGGCGGCGATGGTGCCGGTTTCCGGCTCCGCCTACACCTATAGCTATGCCGTGATGGGCGAGCTGATCGCGTGGATGGTCGGCTGGGCGCTGATCCTGGAATATGCCGTCGCCGCCGGCGCGGTGTCGGTCGGCTGGTCGGGCTATGTGATCGGGCTGCTCGAACATACATTCTCGATCGACATACCCGACATGCTGGTGCGCGGACCGTTCGACGGCGGCCTCGTCAACCTGCCGGCGATGGGGATCGCCGGGCTGGTGACCTGGTTGCTGGTGATCGGCACCAAGGAAAGCGCCACGGTCAACGCCGTGCTCGTCGCGATCAAGGTGGCGGCGCTCACCCTGTTCATCGTCCTGGCCTTGCCGGTCATCCGGATGGAACAGTTCACGCCGTTCGCGCCGCTTGGTTTCGCCGGTATCTCGGCTGCCGCGGCATCGATTTTCTTCGCCTATGTCGGTTTCGACGCGGTCTCGACGGCGGCGGAGGAAACCAAGAATCCGCAGCGCAACATGCCGATCGGCCTGATCGGCAGCCTCGGCATCTGCACGATCTTCTACATGCTCGTCGCCGCCGGCGTGATCGGCACCGTCGGCGCGCAGCCGGTGATGGGTCCGGGTGGCGAGGTGCTGTCACCGGGCAGCGTCGCGCTGTCGCAGCAATGCGTCGCGATCAGCCAGCAGGCGGTGACATGTTCGAAGGAAGCTTTGGCCTGGACGCTGCGCGAGATCGGCTGGCCGCAGATCGGCAATCTGCTCGGCCTCGCCGCCGGCCTGGCGCTGCCCTCGGTCATCCTGATGATGATGTTCGGCCAGACCCGCATCTTCTTCGTGATGAGCCGCGACGGGCTGCTGCCGGAAGTCTTCTCGAAGGTGCATCCGAAGTTCCATACGCCGCACGTGATCACCATCCTGACCGGCATCTTCGTGGCGCTGTTCGCCGCCTTCTTCCCGGTCGGCATCCTCGCCGACATCTCCAACTCCGGCACCTTGTTCGCGTTCGCCGCAGTTTCGATTGCGGTGATGGTGCTGCGCCGCACCGATCCGAGCCGCAGGCGCCCGTTCAGGACGCCGGCGATCATGTTCACCGCACCAATCGCGATCCTCGGCTGCATCTATCTGTTCTTCAGCCTGGGCCTCAACACGCAGCTGATGTTCGTCGGCTGGGCGGCGCTCGGCCTGATCGTCTATTACGCCTACAGCTATAAACGCAGCCATGTCGGCCTCGGCAAGACCGATGAAGTCCATGAACTGGACGCCGACGTGCCGCCGACGGCAGTGCCGCCGGTACGCTGAGATTCGACGATCCAAAAAAGTGGGGCGCCGAACCTGGTTCGGCGCCCCCTCATATTGTCCTGCAAGCGGATCGGCCGGCCGAATATGCTATAGCGCGTTCGCCACCAGTTCCTTGAGATCGGCCAGCGGGCGGGCGCCGAAGTGCGAAATCACCTCCGCCGCGCAGATCGCGCCCATCGTCAGGCTGTCGGTGACCGAACGGCCCTGCGCCTGGCCGGCGAGGAAGCCGGCGGCGAACAGGTCGCCCGCGCCGGTGGTGTCGACCAGAGCCTCGATCGACTGCGCCGGGACCGCGAAGCGCTCGCCGCCGGTCACCGCGATCGCGCCATGCTCGCCGCGCGTGCAGACCAGCAGAGGCAGCTGCGCCGCGACATGGGCGACCGCGGCGTCGAAATCGGCAAGTTCGGTCAGCGACAATATCTCCGCCTCGTTGGCGAACAGGATGTCGATGTCGCCATCGGCGATCAGTTTCAGGAAATCGTCGCGGTGGCGCGAGATGCAGAAGGTGTCGGACAAGGTGAACGCCACCTTGCGGCCCGCGCCGCGCGCGATCGCGATCGCTTCGCGCATCGCCTTGCGGGGTTCTTCGGGATCCCAGAGATAGCCTTCGAGATAGAGGATCGCGCCATTGGCGATCAGATCGCGATCGAGCGCGCTCGCCGGCAGGAATTGCGACGCGCCGAGATAGGTGTTCATCGTCCTGTGCCCGTCGGGCGTGACGAGGATCAGGCAGCGCGCGGTCGTCGGTTCCGGCTGGGTGCGGGCGACGGTGGTGAAGGCGACGCCCTGCGCACGGATGTCGTGCGCGAACACCCGGCCGAGCTGATCGTCGGCGACCTGGCCGATGAAGCCGCAGCTGCCGCCCAGCGCGGCGATGCCGGCGACGGTGTTGGCCGCCGAACCGCCGCTGGCTTCGACGCCCGGACCCATTTTGGCGTAGAGCGCCTCGGCCTCGTCGGTGCTGAACAGCAACTGCATGCTGTTCTTGACCAGCCCTTCTTCGGCGATGAAGGCGTCGTCCGCCTTCGCGATCACGTCGACGATGGCGTTGCCGATCGCGACAACGTCATAGGTGGCTTGCGTCAAGGCTGAGTCTCCCCGGAAAATCGAAAGGTGCTGAAAAGGATGAGGTCGCATACCGGCCTTTGAGCGGTGCGCCAAGATATCCCCGCTACCGCAAGCGGCAGAGGGTGATGGACTGGACGCTGGCCGCGCGACCCGCCAGAACGGTGCAAAGCCAGGACCATCCGAAAGCATTTGCCCATCATGAAAGCTCGCCTGTCCGTTCTGCCGCTGCTCCTCCTCGCCGGTACCGCTTTTGCCGAAAACAGCGCACCGCAGCCGCTGCCGATCGTCGACACCATCCCCGCGGCGCGCGACGTCGCCTTTCCGGGCACGATGACGCTCGCGGTCGACGCGACCGACACCGCGCGCGGCATCTTCAAGGTCAGGCAGACCATCCCCGTCGCCCATGCCGGGCCGATGGTGCTGCTGTTCCCGAAATGGCTGCCGGGCAAGCACGGGCCACGTGGCGAGATCGAGAAACTGGCGGGGCTGGAAATCTCCGCCAACGGCAAGCGCATCAACTGGGAGCGCGACGATGTCGACGTCTATGCCTTCCATATCGACGTGCCGAAGGGCGCGCGCGATATCGACGTCGCGTTCGACTTCATCTCCGCGACCAATACCGATCAGGGCCGCATCGTCGTGACGCCGGCGATGATCAACCTGCAATGGGAGCAGGTGTCGCTGTATCCCGCCGGCTGGTTCACGCGGCGGATCCCGGTCAAGGCCAGCGTGCGCTATCCGGCCGGCTGGCAGGCGGCGTCGGGCCTGCCTTCGAAACTGGTCGGCGGCGTCTATCAATATGAGACGACGAGCTATGAGACTTTGGTCGATTCGCCGGTCTTCGCCGGCCGCTATTTCCGGCAGGAAAGGCTGTCGCCGCAGGTGCGGCTCAACATCGTCGCCGACGATCCGCGCTATCTGGTCGCGAAGCCCGCACAGATCGAGGCGCACCGCCGGCTCGTCGCCCAGGCGGTCAAGCTGTATGGCGCGCAGCATTACGACAATTACGAGTTCCTGCTCGCGCTGTCCGACGAGCTGGGCGGCATCGGCCTCGAACATCATCGCAGTTCCGAAAACGGCGTGAAGCCGGGCTATTTCACCGATTGGGATGCGGGGCCGGGCAGCCGCAACCTGCTGCCGCACGAATATACCCACAGCTGGAACGGCAAGCATCGCCGCGGCGCCGACCTGTTCACCGCCGATTTCCGCACGCCGATGCGCAACAGCCTGTTGTGGGTCTATGAGGGCCAGACGCAGTTCTGGGGCTATGTGCTGCAGGCGCGCTCGGGGCTGGTCAGCAAGCAGGACACGCTCGACGGCTATGCCGCGATCGCCGCCGCGCTCGACAATCGCCCGGCGCGCGCCTGGCGCGACCTCGAGGACACCACCAACGATCCGATCATCACCGCGCGGCGGCCCAAGGGCTGGCTGAGCTATCAGCGCTCCGAGGACTATTACAACGAGGGCCTGCTGATCTGGATGGAGGTGGACGCGATGCTGCGCGCGCAGACCGCCGGCGCGAAGGGGCTCGACGATTTCGCGAAGGCCTTCTTCGGCAGGAACGACGGCGACTGGGGCGTCGACACCTACAGCTTCCAGGACGTGGCGACGACGCTGAACGGCATCGCGCCCTATGACTGGGCCGGCTTCCTGACGACGCGGCTCAACGAAAACGGCGCGGGCGCGCCGCTCAAGGGTTTCACCGACAGCGGCTACACGCTGACCTACACCGACGAGCCGACCGGCGTGATCAAGGACCAGCAGAAGAATGGCGAATATGCCGACTTCTTCTATTCGCTGGGCATCAATGTCGGCAAGGGCAGCAAGATCACCGGCGTGCTGTGGGACAGCCCGGCGTTCGCGCAGGGCATCGTCGTGGGCAGCGAGCTGATCTCGGTCAACGGCCATGCCTATACGCAGGACGAGCTCAAGGCAGCGATCATCGCGGCGAAGACCGAGAAGGAGCCGATCGCGCTGCTGGTCAAGACCGGCGATCGCTATCGCGACGTCGCGATCGATTATCATGGCGGGCTGCGCTATCCGCGCTTCGTCAAGACCGGCAGCACGCCCGGTGCGCTCGACAAATTGCTCGAGCCCCGCTGAAAGACGTAATCTGGTTGTGACCATGATTCACGTCCCGGCAAGCCGGAACGATCAAGGCCATCGACGCGCGCCGGGTCATGCGCTATCGGCGCGCGGCAGACCAGAAACGAACAGGAGAGGCCTGAACCCAGTTCGGAGCCGCAATCCAGATGAATATCGAAATGATTCCCGTTGGTGACGATCCGCCCAACAGCCTGAACGTGATCATCGAAGTGCCGGTCGGCGGCGAGCCCGTGAAATACGAGTTCGACAAGAAGTCCGGCGCGCTGTTCGTCGATCGCATCCTGCACACGCCGATGCGCTATCCCTGCAACTATGGCTTCATCCCGCACACGCTGTCGCCCGACGGCGATGCGCTCGATGCGCTGGTGGTCGCGCGCTCGCCGTTCGTGCCGGGCTGCGTCGTCCGCGTCCGGCCGATCGCGGTGCTGAAGCTGGAGGACGAGGCCGGCGGCGACGAAAAATTGCTGACCGTGCCGGTCGATTCGACCTTCCCTTATTATTCGAAGGTCGACGAGAAGGATCATCTGCCCGAGATCATCATGCAGCAGATCGAGCATTTCTTCACCCACTACAAGGATCTGGAGCCCAAGAAGTGGGTGCGGATCGGCAATTGGGGCAATGCCGAGGAAGCGCGCACGATCACGCTCGAGGCGATCGAGCGCTACAAGACCGACAAGGCCGGCAACCCAGGCTGAAATCGCCCCCATGTCGGGCACATGGGGCTATTTCCGCTTCTTCTTCCTGAGTGGCGCGCGCAGCCCGGCCGCGATGCCGAGCTGCGCCCATTCGCGCATCGCGTCGGCGTCGTCATAGACGTCGTCGGGCGCGGCGCGATAGTTCATCGCCGTGGCCTTGCCGCTGATCTCATAGGTGAAACGATCGCAGCCGGCGGCATCCCAGCGCGCGTCGCTGTCGGCATCGGCCTTGAAATAAATCCGGTCGTCCGCCGTGATCGCGAAGATCGTGCCGTCGAGATAGAGCGTCGCGCCGCCCATCATCCGCCGCATTGTGACATGGCCGATCGGTTCCAGCGCCTCGCCGACCCAGTCGATCAATCCGCTGTCGACCGCCATCAGTGCACCCGCTTCAGGCCGGCGATGCAGCCGACTTCGAAACAGCCGCCGACGATGAGCCAGAACCGGGGCATCGATCCTCCTTTTCGAGACCGTGAATTCATAGCCGCAGGATCGGAGAAGGCCTAGAAGATCCCATGGCTGCAACGTCCTCCATCGGCAATCGCATCGCGCCACCGCGCTTCCTGATCTTCCTGATCGTCTTCGCGCTGGCCGGCACCGCTGCGGCGGCGCTGCCCGCACTCGACTGGCGGCATGGGATCATGATCGGGTTCGACATTGCGGCGCTCGCCTTCCTGCTCTCATGTGTCCCGATCGTCGGCAGCGAGGCGGAGGCGATGCGGGCGGCGGCGCGGCGGAACGACGCCAACCGGACGATGCTGCTGGTCATCACCGGCGCGGTCTCGCTGGCGGTGCTCACCGCGGTTGCAAGCGAGCTGATGCAGCATGGCGGCGCGCCGCGGCTCAGCATCGGTCTGATCGTCGTGACGCTCGTGCTGAGCTGGATGTTCAGCAACATGGTCTATACGCTGCACTATGCCCACATGTTCTATGTCGCCGGCCCGGATGGCAAGGATAGCGCCGGCCTCAGCGTGCCGCAGACCGACGAGCCCGATTATTGGGATTTCATTTATTTCGCCTTCTGCCTGGGCATGACCTTCCAGACCTCCGACGTGACGCTCAACGACCGCCGCTTCCGCCGCATCGTGACGTTGCACTGCCTCGCCGCGTTCGTGTTCAACCTCGGCATCGTCGCCTTCACGATCAACGTGCTGGGGGGCGGCTGAAGGACGATTCAGTCAGCCAGCGCCGCCAGCGCCGCGCCTTCCAGCCGCCAGGGTTCCCAGCCGGTCGAGCGCTTCGCGCCGATCCGCGCGTAGAAGCCCTTGGCGGGTTCGTTCCAGTCGAGCACCGCCCAGTCCATCCGGCCGCAGCCCAGACGTTTCGCCGTTCCGGCAAGCGCGCGGAACAGCGCCTTGCCCGCGCCCGAGCCGCGCGCCGTATCCTCGACGAACAGATCCTCGAGATAGAGCGTCGGCCTGCCGGTCCAGGTCGAGTAAGTGAGGAACCACAAGGCCATGCCGATCGCGCGGCCATCCTGCTCGGCGAGATGCGCCCAGACGCTCGGCACCTCGCCGAACAGGGTCGTGCGCAGCGAGGCCGCGGTCGCCTTGACCGCGTCGGGTTCGCGTTCATAGACCGCGAGCGCGACGATCAGCCGCAGGATCTCGGTCTCGTCGCCGGGGACAGCGGGTCGGATGGTGAGGGTCACAGGGCGGCCTCCGTTGCGGGCGATGAAACCGGGCGGCGGCGCGCCGCCCACAGGCAGCCGGCGACGATCATCAGCGCACCGGCGACGGTCAGCAGCGAGACCTGCTCGCTGAACACCCACCAGCCGAGCAGAGCCGCCCAGATGAACGCGCTATATTCGACCGGCAGCAGATATTGCGCCTCCGCCCGCGCATAGGCCCAGGCGAGCAGCATGATCGAGGCGAGCGAGAAGATCGCGCAGACGATCAGCCGCGGCACGTGCTGCACCTCGGGCGCCACCGCCCACCATGGCGCGGCGAGCAGATACAGGCCGAGCGCGACGATGTTGAAGAACAGGCCGATCTCGATCGGATCGGCGATCTGGCTCTGGCGTCGCCCGATGATCAGGCTGGCGGCGTAGAAGATCGCGGCGATCAGAATCGCGACCGCGCCGCGAAACGCATCCGGCCCCATCTCGACCCGCGCCTGCCCGGCGAGGATCACCAGCACGCCGGCGAAGGCGAGCAGCGACGCGGCCACCGCGCTCTTGCCCACGCGCTCCTTCAGCACCGCCGCCGCCAGATAGAGCGCGATCAGCGGGGCGATGAACGACAGCGCGACGCCTTGCGCCATCGGCATACGCGCGAGGCCCCAGAAGAACAGCAGCACCGAAATGCCCGAGGTCAGCCCGCGCCAGAGATGCAGGATCAGCGCGCCGCGGCCGGGCCAGTGCCGGCGGAACGCGAGGAACGTCGCGCCGCTGATCGCCAGGCCGAACACCGATCGCCACAGCATCGCATTATAGGCGCCGATCTCGATCGACAGGCCCTTCATCAGCGCGTCCATCGTCGAGAAGATCGCAATGCCGAGCAGCGCGACCGCGAAGGCGGGCGCCGGCGAGGACCGAGTCACAGGTCGTTCGTCATTCGGCCGTTCGTCACTCGCCCATTCGTCACTCGGCAGCCAGCGGCGCTTCGCTGTTCGCCGCCTCGATCTCGGCCGCCTTCGCCTCGACCAGCCTGACGATATGGTCGATCATGTCGGCGTCCTGGACATGATGGTCGGTGACGCCCGACAGATAGACCATATGCTTGCCCTGGCCGCCGCCGGTGATGCCGATATCGGTCTCGCGCGCCTCGCCCGGGCCGTTGACGACGCACCCGAGCACCGACAGCGACAGCGGCGTCGCGATATGTTTGAGCCGCTCCTCCAGCGTCTGGACGGTGCGGATCACGTCGAAGCCCTGGCGCGCGCAACTGGGGCAGGAGACGACGCGGACGCCGCGGGTGCGGATGCCGAGCGTCTTGAGGATCTCGTAGCCGACGCGGACCTCCTCCTCGGGTTCGGCCGAGAGCGAGACGCGGATCGTGTCGCCGATGCCGAACCACAGCAGGGCGCCGATACCGATCGCCGACTTGACCGTGCCGCCGACGAAGCCGCCCGCCTCGGTGATGCCGAGGTGGAGCGGGCAATCGACGGTTTCGGCGAGTTGCTGATAGGCGGCGACCGCGAGGAAATGGTCGCTGGCCTTCACCGCCACCTTATATTCGTGGAAGTCGTGGTCCTGCAGCAGCTTGATATGATCGAGCGCGCTTTCGACCAGCGCCGCGGGACAGGGCTCGCCATATTTTTCGAGCAGGTCGCGCTCGAGCGAGCCGCCGTTGACGCCGATCCGGATCGAGCAGCCATTAGCCTTGGCCGCGCGCACGACTTCGGCGACGCGCGCCGACGAGCCGATATTGCCCGGATTGATGCGCAGGCAGGCCGCGCCGGCATCCGCCGCTTCCAGCGCGCGCTTGTAGTGGAAATGGATGTCGGCGACGATCGGCACGCGCGCGGCGCGGACGATCTGGCCCAGCGCCGCGGTCGATTCGACGTCGGGGCAGGAGACGCGGATGATGTCGGCGCCGGCATCCTCGCAGCGGCGGATCTGGTCGATCGTCGCCTTCGGGTCGGACGTCAGCGTATTGGTCATGGTCTGGACGGTGACGGGCGCATCGCCGCCGACCGGCACCTTGCCGACCATGATCTGGCGGGATTTGCGGCGAACGATGTCGCGCCATGGACGGATCGAGGACATTTCTTCACTCTCGCTTAGCGATGCCGGGCCTATAGCGCGCTTCGATGACAGCCGATAGAGACACCGCGCCAGCCGGCCGGCCCGGCGCAGCCCGCCATTACGGCCTCGACTGGCTGCGCATCGCCGCGTTCGCGCTGCTGATCCTCTACCATATCGGCATGTTCTTCGAACCCGGCCACTGGGTGGTGAAAAGCACCAATCCGCTGGAATGGGTGGCGTGGCCGCTGCTGTTCCTCTCGCCCTGGCGGCTGGCGGTGCTGTTCATCGTCTCGGGCTATGCCAGCCGCGCGATGCTGGGCAAGATGGGCGGTCCCAGGCCGTTCGCGGCAGAGCGCACGAAACGGCTGATCATCCCGCTGCTGTTCGCGATGGCGATCATCATCCCGCCGCAGAGCTGGGTCACGCTGAAGTTCAACCACGGCTATGAGCCGGGCTTCTGGCACTTCTGGAGCCAGGACTATTTCCGCTTCGGCCAGCTCGACGGCGTCACCTTGCCCGAATGGGAGCATCTGTGGTTCGTCTTCTATCTGTGGCTCTATACGATGCTGCTGATCGCGGGCCGCCGGCTGATCCCCCAGCGCGGGCGCGAAAGGCTGGCCGCAGCGATCGATTCGCTGGGCAAGGGCTACCGGCTGCTGTGGCTGCCCTTGATCTATTTCATCCCGGTGCGCGTGCTGCTGACCTTCACCGTCGGCGAGGCGCATGGGCTGTTCAACGACTGGGTCAGTGATTTCCTCTATTTCCCAGCATTCCTGTTCGGTTTCGCGCTGGCGGGCACGAGCGCGCTGTGGCCGGCGATCGCGCGGCTGTGGAAACCCGCATTCGCGCTCGCGCTCGCCAGCTATGGGCTGATGCTGTCGGTGGAATTCGCCTATCCGGGCGAGAACATGCCGCCGCACTGGATGATGGCCGCCAACCGCGCCGGGATGGCGATGATGATGTGGGGCATGGCGATCGCGATGCTGCGGCTGGCCGACGTCGCGCTCAACCACGACCATCCGTGGCGTGCGATGCTGTGCGAGGCGGTGTTCCCGTTCTACATCATCCACCAGACCGCGATCGTGCTGACCGGCTGGTGGCTGCTGCCGACCGGCTTCAGCGCGCCGGAGGAATTCGCGATCATCCTGGCGGTGACGACGTTCAGCTGCTGGGCGACCTACCGGCTGGGCAAGCGCTTCGCCTGGCTCGCGCCGCTGCTCGGGCTGCGCGCGGCGCGGCGCCGCGCGCCCGCGCCGGTCAGCCGGCCGGCGGTGTCCTGACACGGCCGGGCGCGAGCCGACGCGGCGCCCGATCGCGATGCGTGCGCTGATCGGTCGCGCATGCGTCGCGGTGCTGCTGTTCGCGTCGCTCCCCTCTCCCGCTTTTGCCTGGTGGGACTTCGCCCACAAGACCGTCGCGCGCATTGCCGACCGCGCGGTCACGCCGAAGACCCGCGCCGCGATCCGCGCATTGCTGCGTCACGCCCCCGAACTCGCCACGCCCACCTGCAAGCTGCGGACGATCGAGGATGCGAGCATCTGGCCGGACTGCATCAAGGGGCTGGGCGAGCGCTTCAGCTATGCCGGCAGCTGGCACTATCAGAATGTCGACATCTGCAAGCCGTTCGATCTCACATCGCCGTGCAAGGACGGCAATTGCGTCTCCGCCCAGATCGAGCGCGATCTGAAACTGCTCGAAGATCGTATGGTGCCGGCGCGCGAGCGGCTGATGGCGCTGGCCTTCCTGATCCACTTCGTCGGCGATCTGCATCAGCCGATGCACGCCGGCGATCATGGCGATCTCGGCGGCAATCGGGTGAAGGCCGATTACGGCATCGCCGCCGGCCGCATCAACCTGCACATGATCTGGGACGGCTATCTGGCCGAGCGCGCGATCACGACGCCGCCGGCCGGGCCGATCGGCCTGCTTTCCGAAATCCCGCCCGGCGATCGTGCCGCGGCCGCCGCCGGTTCGGTCGAGGACTGGTCGCGCGAGAGCTGGGCGGTCGCGCACGACATTGCCTATGGCGGCCTCTATGGCGGAGACCCATGCGCGCCGCAGCCCGAGGGCAAGGCGGTGCTGCGCAACGCGGCGATCGACGCGGCGATTCCGGTGCTGCGCCGGCAGGTGGAGCGCGGTGGGTTGCGGCTTGCCAGATTGCTGGACGAGGCGCTGGGGTGAACAGCCACCTTCTCCCTCGAGGGGAGAAGGATACGAACCCTTATGAGCGTAGCGAATTAGGCGAAGTTGGATGAGGGTGGGCGCTCCGAAGGAGCGCGTGGCGCGTAAGCGGCACTGACCCTCACCCCTCCCAAGCCTGGCGGCTTGGGTCCCTCCCTCTCCCCCGAGGGGAGAGGGGTTGTTCCCACGCTTCACCTCAGAGCCACCCACCTGCCCCGGATCTTGGCCGCGAACCAGGCCTTGCCGAAACCGTCCATATCAATCCTCCATCAACGGCCCCGGGGCCTGGACGGGCGGCCGCCCGCGCGGCCGCGCTTCGGGCGCCGCCAGCTTCACACCGCGCCGTGCGAGCGCCTCGCGCAGCAGCACTTCGACTTCGGCGTTGACGCTCCTGAGATCGGCCGCCGCCACCCGCTCGATCGCGGCGTGGAGTGCGGGCTCGAGGCGCAGCGCGAAGGCCTTTTTCGGGGGGACGGTCAAGGTCCGGCCTGATCAATAGAGCGACCCGGCGTTGACCACCGGCTGGGTGTCGCGTTCGGAGCACAGGACGACCATCAGGTTCGAGACCATCGCCGCACGCCGTTCGTCGTCGAGTTCGACGACATTCTTGGCGGAGAGCATCGCCAGCGCCATTTCGACCATGCCGACCGCGCCCTCGACCAGCTTCTGGCGGGCGGCGATGACCGCTTCGGCCTGCTGCCGGCGCAGCATCGCGCCGGCGATTTCCTGCGCATAAGCGAGGTGGGTCAGGCCGCATTCGTCGACGGTGATGCCCGCCACATGCAGCCGTTCGATCAGTTCGGTGCGCAATTCGCTGTTCACGATCTCGTGATTGCCGCGCAGCGTGACCTCGGCATGGGTGATGTCGTCATAGGCGTAGCGCGATCCGATCGCGCGCACCGCCGCCTCGATCTGGACGATCACGAACTGCCGGTAGTCGTCGATATCGAACAGCGCCTGCGCGCTGTCGGTCACGCGCCACACCACCTGCGCGGCGATCTCGATCGGGTTGCCGCGCAGATCGTTGACCTTGATCGTCTCCGAAATCAGGTTGTTCGCGCGCACCGAGATCTTCTTCTTGCCCAGCCATGGCCACGCCCAGCGCAGCCCGGTGTTGCGATCGGTGCCGCGATAGTCGCCGAACAAGGTGATCGCGACCGCCTGGTTGGGCTGCAGCATGTAGAAGCCCGACAGTATGAGCACCCAGAGGATGATCACCGGGACCACCACCAGCGACGCGCCGGCCGAACCGACGACGGCGAACAGGCCGGCGAGGGTCAGCATCAGCAGCAGCAGGAGCATGGCAAATCCGCCCGACGTCGCGGCCGCGCGCTCGCGGCTGGCATTGAGGCCGTTGCCGTGAACCGAATCGCTCATCCATCCCTCCATAAATATGATATCATCATTATATCGAAATGATGGCCCCCGCAAGCGCCGTTGCAAACCGGCGGAACCGGCTGCGACGAAAGCCTGACACCCAAGCCTTTTGCCTGCCGCGATTTCGGTCTAGGCCTCGAAGCGGCCATGGATCTGTATCTCCCGATCGCCAATCTCTCGGTGAACGCGCTCGTCATCGTCGCGCTCGGCGGTGTCGTTGGATTGTTGTCGGGCATGTTCGGCGTCGGCGGCGGCTTCCTCACCACGCCGTTGCTGATCTTCTATGGCATTCCGCCGACCGTCGCGGCGGCATCCGCCTCGACCCAGGTGACCGGCGCCAGCGTGTCCGGCGCGCTCGCCCATTTCCGCCGCGGCGGCGTGGACATTCATATGGGGCTGGTGATGGTCGCCGGCGGCATCCTCGGTTCCCTCGCCGGCGCTGCCCTGTTCCGCGAGCTCCAGGCATCGGGCCAGATCGATACGGTGATCGGCATCCTTTATGTCGTGCTGCTGGGCGGTGTCGGCGGGCTGATGGCGAAGGAGAGCATGGCGAGCATCCGCGCCGCGCGCGCCGGCGTGCCGCTTCCCGCCGGCAAAAGGCGGCACCACCCGCTGATCGCCACCTTGCCGTTCCGGTGGCGCTTCTATCGTTCCGGGCTCTACATCTCGCCGCTCGCGCCGTTGATCCTCGGCTTCCTGACCGGCGTGCTGACCATCCTGCTCGGCGTCGGCGGCGGCTTCATCATGGTGCCCGCGATGATCTATCTGCTCGGGATGTCGACGCAGGTGGTGGTCGGCACCTCCTTGTTCCAGATCGTATTCGTCACCGCGGCGGCGACGATGGTGCATGCGACCACGACCAAATCGGTCGACATCGTGCTGGCGGCGCTGCTGCTGATCGGCAGCGTCACCGGCGCGCAATTTGGCGCCAGGCTGGCCCAGCGGCTGAAGCCCGAATATCTGCGCCTGCTGCTCGCGCTGCTGGTGCTGGCGGTGGCGCTGCGGATGGCGCTGGGGCTGGGCTGGCGGCCCGACCAGATCTACACCGTCCAGCCATGGTGACGGCGCGGCCCCCACGCGCCCACCGCCTTGCCCTCGTCGCGCTGCTCGGCGTGGCGCCGCTGCTGAGTGCGCAGGACAAGCCGCGGCTGGTGCCCGACGTGTCGCAGCGCGAAGTGGATATCCGTTACAGCTTCACCGGCGCCGAACTGCTGCTGTTCGGCGCGATCATCTATCCCGGCGGCCGCACGCCGACGCAGCGTGCCGACATCGTCGTCGTGCTGAAGGGGCCGACCGAATCGATCACCGTGCGCGAGAAGCAGAAGGTTGCCGGCATCTGGGTGAATGCCGACAGCGCCCGCTTCCGCTCGGCGCCGAGCTATTATGCCGTCGCCGCCTCGCGGCCAATCGGCCAGCTCGTCGACAAGCGTACCGCCGCGATCTACGAACTGGGCCTCGGCAACCTCCAGCTCTCGCCCGCCAGCGCGCGCCGTGCCGACGAACAGCGCCGCTTCGAAGCCGGCCTCGTCCAGCTCAACACGCGCAACGGCCTCTACGGCGAGGTCGCGGGCAGCGTCGAGATCACCGACGGCGTGCTCTATCGCGCGCGCCTGAGCATTCCGGCGCGCGTGCCGATCGGCACCTTCACCGCCGAGACCTTCCTGATCCAGGACGGCAAGGTGCTCGCCGCCGCCGTCCGCCCGATCCAGATCCGCAAATCGGGGTTCGAGCGCTTCGTGGCCTATGCGGCCGACCGTTGGTCGTTCACCTATGGGCTCGCTGCGGTGGCGCTGTCGCTCGGTCTCGGCTGGGCCGCCGGCGCGCTGTTCCGGCGGATCTGAAGCCGGTCCGTCGGCTCCGATTGCACGACCCGCAAGCTAAGCCAGTTGTTAACCAAATTCCCGCTACACGGACCTGTCTGGAGTAGATCAGGGGCGAGTGCGGACATGACCGACATGATGGGCATCAGCCCGATCGCCGAGCCGATCATGACGCCGGGCGAGGGCGCACATATGCGCGCGGAGCGCGTCGCGGCCGCCGAGCGCGCGAACCAGGGCGAGGTGCGCCGGATCGAGATCGGCCATGTCACCGAGATCGCCGGCTCCAGTTCGCAGATCGTGCTCGACCCGGCGGTGCTGCAGACGATCCACGACGATTGGGACCCGTCGATCGCGATGGCGGGCCAGGTCAACAGCTTGATCAAGATCAGGGTCGGTTCGACCTGGCTGCTCGCCAATGTCCGGTCGCTGCGGCTCGACGCCGAGACCGAGACGAAAATCTTCGCCTTCATCGACTTCCTCGGCGAGGGCGACGAGGAAAGACTGACCGGCCGAATCTTCAATTTCCGCCGCGGCGTCACCCGCTATCCGACGCCCGGTGCCAAGGTCTTCGCCGTATCCGCATCGGACATGAAGCAGATGTATGCGGCGGACGATCGCGCCAACATCCAGATCGGCACCGTCTATCCGACGCGCGACGTGCGCGCGTCGCTCTATGTCGATGCGATGCTGGGCAAGCATTTCGCGCTGCTCGGCTCGACCGGCACCGGCAAGTCGACCTCGGCGGCGCTGATCCTGCACCGGATCTGCGAGCTCGCCCCCGAAGGCCATATCGTGATGATCGATCCGCACGGCGAATATTCGGCGGCGTTCAAGAGCAACGGTGCGATCTTCGACGTCGGCAATCTCGCAATGCCCTATTGGCTGATGAACTTCGAGGAACATTGCGAGGTGTTCGTCAACACCACCGGTTCCGAACGCCAGAACGACAGCGACATCCTGGCCAAATGCCTGCTCGCCGCGCGCTCGCGCAGCCGGGTGGCGGCCGAGATCGGCAAGCTGACGGTCGATTCGCCGGTCCCTTATCTGCTCTCCGATCTGACCACGATCATCCAGAACGAGATGGGCAAGATGGACCGCGCGGGCGACACCGCGCCCTATATGCGTCTCAAGACCAAGATCGACGAGATCAAGGCCGATCCACGCTATGGCTTCATGTTCTCAGGGATGCTGGTGGCGGATACGATGTCGGCCTTCATCAGCCGCATCTTTCGTCTGCCCTCGGACGGCAAGCCGATCTCGATCATCGACGTCTCGGGGGTGCCCAGCGACATCACCTCGGTGGTGGTCGCGGTGCTGAGCCGGATGGTGTTCGACTATGCCATCTGGTCGCGCGGCGAGGCGCAGCGGCCGATCCTGCTCGTCTGCGAGGAAGCGCATCGCTACATCCCGTCGGACCGCGTCACCACCGGCGTCGCGGTGCGCAAGATCCTCGAGCGGATCGCCAAGGAAGGCCGCAAATATGGCGTGTCGCTGGGGCTGATCACGCAGCGTCCGTCGGATCTGGCCGAAGGCGTGCTCTCGCAATGCGGCACGATCATCGCGATGCGCCTGAACAACGATCGCGACCAGGCCTATGTGCGCGCGGCGATGCCCGAAGGCGCGCGCGGCTTCCTCGATTCGATCCCGGCGCTGCGCAACCGCGAATGCATCATCTGCGGCGAAGGCGTCGCCATCCCGATCCGGGTCGCGCTCGACAATCTCGAAGAGATCAAGCGGCCGGCATCGAGCGACCCGCTGTTCTCGGAACTGTGGAAGCAGACCGGCGGCGAGGAGGACATCCTCGTCCGCACGATCAAGCGGTGGCGCAGCCAGGGGCGCTGAACGCCCCGTCGGCGCCGCGACTCAGTGACCGCCTCCGTGCGGGTCGCCCTGGCCGCCACCGGCACCGGCACCGCCGCCCATCATCATCTGGCGCTGGAGCGCCGCCATATTATCGAATTGCAGCATGCTGACTTCGAAGATCAGCACCGAATCGGGCGGGATCGGCGAATTGGGCTGGGGCTTGCTGCCATAGCCGAGCGCCGGCGGCAGCCAGATCCGGTACTTCGCACCCTTGGGCATCAGCTTCAGCGCTTCGGAGAAACCGGGGACCATCTGCGCGATCGGCAGCGGTACGCTCGGCTGCTGGTCGAACACGCTGCCGTCGCGCAGCTCGCCCTTGTAACCGACGGTGGCGACGTCCTCATCGGTCGGCGTCGGCCCGCTGCCGGGCGCCAGCACCTGATATTGCAGCCCCGAGGCGGTGGTGATCACGCCATCCTGCTGCGCGTTCCAGGCGAGGAACTGCGCGGTCGTGCCGTCCTTGTTCGCGGCATGCGCCTTTGTGCCGAACCAGGCGAGCGCAGCCGCGGCGATCACCAGCAGCGCGATGCCGAGCCACAGCTTGGTGAGCGAGCCCTTCGCGATCGGGCGAAGCGGAACGGCGGTTATGGACGACATGGGCAACCTCGCGGCTGGAATGGACCGCGCCGGTCTAGTTGATCAGCGGCGGAAATCAAACCGGATCGCGAGCGGTCCGGCGAGTCGTCTGAGATCGGGAACGGGGCCGCGGCGCGACCCCGCCACGATCATTTGACGCCGTCGCGCTCCGCGCGCTTGCGCTCGAGCTTGCGGGCGCGCCGGATCGCCGCGGCACGCTCGCGCGCGCGCTTTTCCGACGGCTTCTCGTAATGACGGCGCAGCTTCATCTCACGATAGACGCCCTCACGCTGCAGCTTCTTCTTCAGTGCGCGCAGCGCCTGGTCGACATTGTTGTCGCGAACGATGATTTGCATAAACCCGCCAGTCTCCAGTGTCTCGTCGGCGATACGGCGGGCCTCCCGAAAGGGGCACGACGCGATCGCGAAGCATGCAAAATTGTGGCCGCGGAACAAATGCGCCGCAGCGGAAGCGGGGCCACTACCAGCGAGTCTCTCGTTTTTCAAGGATAAAGGGGTGCGAGCAGCGCGTCACGCCGCCTTCGCGCCGAGCACCTGCTGCCGCCGCCGCTGCACCGACGAGCCGATCCCCAGCGCCTCGCGATATTTCGCCACCGTCCGCCGGGCGATGTCGAAGCCCTTGTCGCGCAGCAGATCGACCAATGTGTCGTCCGACAGGATCTTCGCCGGGTTCTCGGCGAGGATCAGCGCACGGATGTGGCTCTTGACCGCTTCCGCCGACACCGCGTCGCCGCCATCCGAGGCCTGGATCGCACTGGTGAAGAAATATTTGAGTTCGAACATGCCGCGCGCGCAGCTCATATATTTGTTGCTGGTGACTCGGCTGACGGTCGATTCGTGCATGCCGATCGCATCGGCCACCATCCGCAAGGTCAGCGGCCGCAGATGCTCGACGCCCTTCAGGAAAAATGCCTCCTGCTGCTTCACGACTTCGCTCGCGACTTTGATGATCGTGCGCTGGCGCTGGTCGAGCGCCTTGACCAGCCAGTTGGCGCTGGCGAGGCATTCGGCCAGCCACGCCTTCGAGCTCTTGTCGTGCTGCCCGCCCAGCAGCTCGACATAATAGCCGCGGTTGACCAGCACGCGCGGCAAGGTCGCGCTGTTGAGTTCGATCGCCCAGCCGGCGCCGCGCCGCGCCACGAAGATGTCGGGCACCACCGCCTGGACGCGCTCGCCGCCCAGCCGGAGACCGGGCTTGGGATCGTAGCTGCGCAGCTCGCGGATCATGTCCGCCATGTCTTCCTCGTCGACGCCGCACATCCGCCGCAGCTGCGGCAGCCGGCCCTGCGCGAGCAATTCGAGATTGTCGATCAGCCGCGCCATCGCCGGGTCGTAGCGGTCGGCCTCGCGCGCCTGCAGTGCGATGCATTCGGCGAGGTTGCGCGCGCCGACGCCGGTGGGATCGAAGCCATGGATGATTCTCAGCACGTCTTCGAGCGCATGGAGCGGCACCGCCAGCCGCTGCGCGGTGTCGAGCAGCGGCACGGTCAGATAGCCGGCATCGTCGATCTGGTCGATCAGCTGGCGTGCCAGCAGCAGGTCGCGGCCGGAGAGGCAGGCGCCGGCCTGGCCGAGCAGATGATCGTGCAGCGACAGGGCGCCGGCGGCCATCGCATCGAAATCGGGGCCGTCCTCGCCGAAACCGCCGCCGCCGTCCGAATCGATCCCCAGCCCGCCGTCCATGCCGCGGCTGTCGGCGGCGCTGTCGTGGTGGAAGGTCTCGGCATCATAGTCGACGTCGAGCGGGGCATCGGCCGTCGCGTCGCCGCTCTGGATCAGTTGGTCGGTCGACGGCAGTTCAGGCGCCTCGAAGCCGTCGCCGTCGAAATCCTGGGTGAAATCGGGGGCATCCTCACCGCCAAACTGATCGGGGCCGGGCTGATCGGGGCCAGATTGCTCAGGGCCGGCCTCCAGCAGCGGATTCTTCTCGAGCTCCTCGGCGATGAAGCCTTCGATCTCGAGGTTCGACAGCGCGAGCAGGCGAATCGCCTGCTGCAGCTGCGGCGTCATCACCAGCGACTGGCTCTGCCGAAGATCGAGGCGGGGTCCCAGCGCCATGATCGGCTACAGTTCGAAGCCCTCGCCCAGATACAGGCGGCGGACGTTGGGATCGGCGACGAGGTCCCTGGGGCTGCCCGCGAACAACACCCGGCCATCATAGATGATGCAGGCGCGATCGACGATGTCGAGCGTCTCGCGGACATTATGGTCGGTGATCAGCACGCCGATGTCGCGCTTCTTGAGTTCGCAGATCAGGTCGCGAATGTCGGCGATCGACAGCGGATCGATACCGGCGAACGGCTCGTCGAGCAGCATGATCGACGGGTCGGCGGCCAGCGCGCGCGCGATCTCGCAGCGCCGCCGCTCACCGCCCGACAGCGCCATCGCCGCCGAGTCGCGCAGCTGCGTGAGGCCGAACTCGTCGAGCAGCTTTTCGAGCCGGGCCGCACGAGCGGTCTTGTCGGGCTCGGACAGTTCGAGCACCGCCGAGATGTTCTGCGCGACGCTCAGCCCGCGGAAGATCGACGTCTCCTGCGGCAGATAGCCGAGGCCGAGGATCGCGCGGCGGTACATCGGCAGACCGGTGATGTCGTCGCCGTCGAGCATGATCCGCCCGGCATCGGGTTTCACCAGCCCCATGATCGAATAGAAGCAGGTGGTCTTGCCGGCGCCGTTCGGGCCGAGCAGCCCGACCACCTCACCGCGCGCGACCGACAGCGAGACGTCGGCCAGCACGGTGCGCTTCTCATAGGTCTTGGCGATCGACACGACCGACAGGCCGCGCGAGACCGTCTCCGGCGCGGGCGGTGTCAGGCTCGAATCCAGCGTAGCGACGTCGTTCATTCCTGCACTCTTCATGTGGCCTTGCCGCCCTGTATCGCGTGGGAAGGCGCAGGGAAACGGGTTTGGCAGGATTTATGCATGAACGGGGTAGAGAAGAGATTGCGGCGGGGCAGGTTCGTCGCCGGCCGACGACCGCCCTAATCGCCGCGCGCGACCCAGAAGGCGAGCGCGCCTTCGGCGTCGAGCGGCACGGCATAATGATAGCCCTGGCCATAGTTGCAGCCGAGTGCGGCCAGTGTCTGCGACAGCTCCACCGTTTCCACGCCTTCGGCCGTGGTCTTCATGCCCAGCGCGTCGGCCAGGCTCAGCACCGCGCGGACGATCGCCACCTTGTCGCGATCGGCGAGCATCGTCGTCACGAAACTGCGGTCGATCTTGAGCATGTCGACCGGCAGCCGCTGGAGCAGAGCGAGGTTCGAATAGCCGGTGCCGAAATCGTCCATCGCCAGATGCGCGTCGAGGTCCTTCAGCGACGCCATCACGCGCGCAGCGCGATCGGGATCGTTGACGACGGCGCTTTCGGTCAGTTCCAGCATGAAGCGGTCGCCGGTCAGATTGTGCCGCGCCAACGCATCGGACAACAGCCGCGGCACGTCATCGCGGATGAACTGAATCGCGGAGAGGTTGACGTTCATCGACAGCGGCAGTCGGCGGCCCGCCAGCCTGTCCCATTCGCCCAGCGTCCGCGCCGCGGCGTCGAGCGCCCAGCGGCCAAGCGGCACGATCAGGCCCGATTCCTCGGCGACGGGGATGAAGTCCGATGGCGACACGTCCGTGCCCGATTCGTCGGTCCAGCGCGCCAGCGCCTCATAGCCGGTGACGCGATCGTTGGCGAGATCGATGATCGGCTGGAATGCTAGATGCAGCCTTTCATTCTCGATCGCCCGGCGCAATTCGGTTTCGACGCTGAAGCGATGGCGGGCCTGGGTGAAGGCCTGGTTCTGATAGACTTCGGTGCGGCCGGTGGTTTTGGCGCGCTTCAGCGCGAACTGCGCATGGCGGACGAGATCCTCGTCGTCGCCCTCGCCCTCGCCCTCGGTCGAGATCGCGCAACCGATCGCGCAATCGATGCTGATCTCGAAGTCGGACAGGCGGAACGGCGCGGCCAGTGCGCCTTCGATCCGCTTGGCGACGTGCAGCGCGTCGCCGGGTCCGTCGATCAGCTTGAGCAGGATCGCAAATTCGTCGCCGCCGATCCGCGCGAGCTTGTCATGGCCGCGCAGCGCGGAGACCAGCCGCCGCGCGACGGTGATGATCAGTTCGTCGCCGGCCATCGCCCCCATGCAGACGTTGATCCGGCTGAAGCGGTTGAGATCGACCACCAGCACGGCGACGCCCTCGCCGCTCGATTCGGTCAGCCGCTCGATCTCCTCGGCAAAGCCGGCGCGGTTGAGCAGCCCGGTCAGGCTGTCGCGGGTCATCTCATGATGCAGGCTGGCGGCGGTGTCGACCTCGACGGTGCGGTCGATCAGCGAGAGGATGCAGCAGCGATGGGTCGGCTCGTCGGACAGCACGCGGGCGACGCGGGCGGTATAGTGTCGGCCGCCGACGGTTTCGCTCTCGCGCCAGCCGAACTGCCGGCATTGCTCGTCCGACTCGAGAAAATCGCGCACGCGCCGCCCGAGCATCGCCGGTTCGAGCAGAAGCCCGGCTCGGCTCGCCGTGCGGAACAGCGCATTCGCCGCCACTTCGATCAGTCTGCCACCGCCGGTCAGCGCAGCCAGTGCGGCGGCGATCGGCAGCGCATCGATATAGCTCTGCGTCACCGGATCGTTCGCGCGCGCCGGCACTCCTCCCGAGTCGTCCGGCTCACGAACGGGGTCCTCGACCAGCGGGGTAAGGGGCTTGCGGGCGACCTGCATCGATCGGGGTGTAAAGCGCGATTGTAAATTCTTGGTTTCGGACGCGCCCGTAGATTCATCCGAATCGATTGTTTCTGGGGAAGCCGGTCGGCGGCATCCGCCCTGCCGCGCCGCGCGTCACGCGCCAGGGAGTCAGATCGGCCTCGGTCCGCGTCCGGCCGGTCTCGCCGCCCATCGTCCAGCTGAGGCCGTCGACGAAGCGGAAGGCGATCGCATCGCTCAAACCGCCATCGCGATAACGCTGCAGCGCCACGCCCTGCCCCTTGGTCATTTCGGGCAGCTCGCCGAGCGGGAACACCACCAGCTTGCGATTGTCGCCGATCGCCGCGACATAATCGGCCTCGGCCGGCACCAGCCTGGCGATCTTGAGCTTCGCGCCGGTCTTGAGGTTGACGACCTGCCGGCCCTTGCGCGTCTCGGCCACGACCTCGCTCATCTTCGCGACGAAGCCGCGCCCGTCGGACGACGCGAGCAGCAGCCGGCCGTCGGCGCGGACCGGCAGCAGGGTGATGATCTCGGCGCCCTGATCGAGATCGACCATCAGCCCGACAGGTTCGCCGAAGCCGCGTCCGCCCGGCAATTTGTCGCCGCCCAGCGTATAGAAGCGGCCATTGTCGAGCAGCAGCAGCAATTTGTCGGTGGTCTGGGCGTGGAAGGCGTGGGCCGGGCCGTCGCCCTCCTTGAACTTCAGCGCCTCGGCGCTCGCCAGTTCGCTGTGACCGCGCATCGCCCGGATCCAGCCGCGCTGCGAGAGGATGACCGTGATCGGCTCGCGCTCGATCATCGCCTCCAGCGGAATCTCGCGTGCCGGGCCGGCTTCCTCGATCGACGTACGGCGCCGGCCGAGCACGGTTTCCGGGCCATATTTGACGAGCAGCCCGGCGAGATCCTTCTTCAGCCGCGTGCGCTGCCGCGCCGGGCTTTCGATCAGCGCGACCAGTCCCTTGCGTTCGTCGGCCAGCTTGTCGCGCTCGCGCCGCAACTCCATTTCCTCGAGCTTGCGCAGCGAGCGCAGCCGCATGTTGAGGATCGCCTCGGCCTGGCGGTCGCTGAGCTGGAACTCCGCCATCAGCACCGGCTTGGGTTCGTCCTCGGCGCGGATGATCGCGATCACCCGGTCGAGGTTGAGATAGGCGATGACATAGCCGTCGAGCAGTTCGATGCGATCGTCGATCTTCGCCAGCCGATGCTGCGAACGCCGCACGAGCACGTCGATCTGATGAACGATCCACGCGGTCAGCACCTGCCGCAGCCCCATCACGCGCGGCGTGCGGGTGGCGTCGAGCACGTTGAGGTTCAGCGGCACGCGCACTTCGAGATCGGTCAGCCGGAACAGGCTGTCCATCAGCACGTCCGGGTCGACGGTGCGGCTGCGCGGTTCGATCACGAGCCGGATCGCTTCGTCCGATTCGTCGCGGACGTCCGCCAGGATCGGCAATTTCTTGTCGTTCACCAGCGCGGCGATCTGTTCGATCAGCTTCGACTTCTGCACGCCATAGGGAATCTCGGTGACGACCAGGATCCAGGTGCCGCGCCCCTCGTCCTGCTTCTCCCAGCGCGACCGCACGCGGAAGCCGCCGCGGCCGGTCGCATAAGCCTCGGCGATCGACGCCTTGCTGTCGGCGACCACGCCCCCGGTGGGGAAATCGGGACCGGTGACATATTCGAGCAGCGCCGCATCGTCGGCCTCGGGCTGGTCGATCAGCAAAGTCGCGGCGCCGACGATCTCGGCGACATTGTGCGGCGGGATGCTCGTCGCCATGCCGACCGCGATGCCGGATGCGCCATTGGCGAGCAGATTGGGGAAGATGCCGGGGAAGATCTCGGGCTCTTCCTCCTCGCCATTGTAGGTCGGGCGGAATTCGACCGTGCCCTCGTCGAGCCCGGCCATCAGATCGGCCGCGGCAATCGTCAGCCGCGCCTCGGTGTAGCGCATCGCCGCGGCGTTATCGCCGTCGATATTGCCGAAATTGCCCTGCCCGTCGACCAGCGGATAGCGCAGCGCGAAGGTCTGGGCGAGGCGGACCATCGCGTCGTAGACCGACTGGTCGCCATGCGGATGATATTTGCCGATCACGTCGCCGACGACGCGCGCGCATTTCTTGTAGCCGCTGGTCGGGTCGAGCCGCAGCAGCCGCATCGCCCACAGCAGCCGGCGGTGCACCGGCTTCAGCCCGTCGCGCAGATCGGGCAGCGACCGCGCGGTGATCGTCGACATCGCGTAGACGAGATAGCGTTCGGACAGCGCGGAATCGAACGGGGCGTCGATGATGGCGTTGAAAGGGTCGGCGGGGTCGGCGGTCATCGTGGGGCCGATAGCAGCCCGGATTCGGGCTGGCGAGGGGCGATGGGCGGTCCGAAGGGATGGCAAGCACCTTGCAGGCCGAGCCTTGACCAGAATCTGGCCCCAAAAGCCTGTGGCGCGTGGTCTTTCAAGCTTGCAAATTCCGAGTCTAGGTCGGAATATTCAATGATGATACAACGAGACCTCTTTGCCGTGGTGACCGAGCGCCTCGCGGAAATGCCCGCCGTTGCGTTGATCGGCCCGCGGCAGGTCGGCAAGACGACACTCGCGCGACAAATCGCCGACATGCGGATGGAGATTGCCGGCGAGCCCGGTGCGATCTATCTCGACCTCGAACGCCCAACGGACAGGGCGCTGCTTGCCGATCCCGTCGCCTGGTTTACCCGCCATGGCGACCGTCTGGTCATACTCGACGAAATCCACCGGGCACCCGAAATCTTTTCCGTCCTTCGGGGTGAAATCGACGAGCGGCGGAGGGCGGGTCGCGCGACCGGCCATTTCCTCATCCTGGGTTCGGCAGCGCTGCCGCTGTTACGGCAATCGTCCGAAAGCCTGGCGGGACGGATAGCCTTCGTCGAAATGCCGCCGATCATGCCGCAGGAAGTGGCGGGTCTGATCGAGGCTGAAGACGGCGCGCCGCGCGCCGGGCTGGATGCATCCGCACGCCAACTCTGGCTGCGCGGCGGCTTCCCGCCGAGTTTCCTGGCCAATTCGGATGCAGCCAGCCTGCGTTGGCGTCTGTCGTTTATCCGCAGCTATCTGGAGCGGGATATTCCCCAGTTCGGAATTCGCGTGCCCAGTCGCACGCTCGAGACTTTCTGGACGATGCTTGCCCATCTTCATGGTGGTCTGCTCAACACGCACCAGCTTGCCAATTCGCTCGGCGTGACGTGGAACAGCGTCAGGCATTACCTGGATTTGATGGAGGATCTGTTCCTGATCCGCCGGCTCCAGCCATGGTCGCAGAATCTGGGAAAACGCCTCGTCAAATCGCCGAAGATCTACATTCGTGACACCGGACTCCTTCACGCTCTGCTTAACCTCCACCGGTATGACGATGTGTTGAGCCATCCGGTGGCGGGCGCGAGTTTCGAGAGCTTCGTCATCGAAGCGCTGCTGGCTTCGCTTCCCGATGGCGCGAAGGCCAGTTTTTATCGAACCCAGGCCGGCGCCGAGGTCGATCTGGTCATCGAATTCGGCGCGGGACGTCTCGCCGCCGTCGAGATCAAATCCTCTTCGGCGCCGAGCGTCTCGAAGGGTTTCCACGCGGCCTGCGAAACGCTGGCGCCATTCGCCAAATTGCTCGTCTATCCAGGTCCGATTGCCTTTCCCGCACCGCATGGCGTCGAGGCCATGTCGGTCAACGATGCCGTCAATTGGGTAGCCGCGATGTAGTGTGCGGCCACGGTCATGGCGTGCCCGGAACCGCGGTCGCCGGCAGGTCGCCGCGCATCGCCAAAGCGGTCGCTTCCGCGCCTTCCATGACACGCAGGATGTTGCCGCCGGCCAGTTTCGCGATATCGGCGTCGCTCCAGCCGCGCTTGATCAATTCCTCGAGCAAGGCGGGATAGGTGCCGACATCGCCGAGTCCTTCGGGCAGCTGGTTGTCGAGACCGTCGAAATCGGAGCCGATGCCGACATGATCGACGCCGGCCACCTTCGCGATGTGGACGATGTGATCGGCCACATCGGCCAGGGTCACGCGTGGTGCGGGATGCTGCTTGACCCACGCCGCCAGCGCAGCCGCGGCCTTGTCGGGCTGACCGATATAAAGACCCCCGAACGGCGGTGCGTTGAGGCGGGTCTTTTCGGCGGCATAATCGGCGGCCCAGAGCCGCGACGCTTCCGAGACATAGGATGGCGCATAGTTGACCATCACCACGCCGCCATTGGCGGCGACAAGTTTCAGCACGGCGTCGGAAACGTCGCGCGGATGATCGACGAGTGCGCGGGCGCTGGAGTGCGAGAAGATCACCGGCGCCTTCGACACGCGCAGCGCATCGCGCATCGTCGCTTCGCTGACATGGCTGAGATCGACGAGCATCCCGAGCCGGTTGAGTTCGCGCACGACGGTTTCGCCGAACGGCGTCAGCCCGTCATGCCTGGGATCGTCGGTCGCCGAATCGGCCCAGTCGATCGTGCGCGAATGCGTCAGGGTCAGATAGCCGGCGCCGAGATCATGATAGGTCCGCAGGATCGAGAGCTTGCCGTCGATCTGGCCGCCGCCCTCGACACCGATCATCGACGCGATCCGGCCGCCGGCGTGGATCCGCCGGACGTCGGCGGCGGTGCGGGCCAGCGCGAAGGTCTGCGGGTAGCGCGCGACGATGGTCTTGACGAGATCGATCTGCTCCAGCGTCTGTTCGACCTGCTCGATGCCAGGCAGATTGGCGGGGACGTAGACCGACCAGAACTGCCCGCCGACCATGCCCTTGCGGAGCCGTGCGATATCGGTGTTGTATGGCACCGGCCGCCTGGCGAGACCATCGCGCAGGTCGATCGTCCAGCGTTTCTCGCCTTCGCGGTCGCGGAGCACTTCCGGCCAGTCGTTATGGCCGTCGATCAGCGGCGTCCGCTTCAGGATACGGGCGACGCGGCTGGCGGCGTCGGTCGATGACGGCGCGGCGCCGCCGAGCATCACCGCCGCGCACAGCAGCACAACCGCGCCCGGTGCCGTCACGCGCGGTATCTTGCGAAATTGCCCGTGCTCGACTGGTCCCGGATTGGTCATCTGCTGAAGTCCTTGGTGGAAGCTGCGGATCGGTGCCTTTCGGCGATCCCCGGACGAACCCGACACAGGCGCATCCGAGGCCGATCGGTGTAGATCAGGCGGGTCATGCGAGCGAGTGTGATCGGTAGCGCTGTCGCACCGAAGGCCGTGCATCCGGCAGTCCGAGCCTTGGCGCAGCGCGTTCGCATCCCTATCTGGCGGCCACCACCCGAACCGGAGGCTCCCCCACATGCGCTACAACCAGCTCGGCCGCACAGGCCTGTTCGTGTCCGAACTCTGCCTCGGCACGATGACGTTCGGCCCCAGCGAGGGCAGCTTCTGGTCGAACATCGCCGGCGTCGGGCAGGACGGGGTCAACGCGATCGTCGACATGTCGCTCAAGGCGGGCATCAACTTCATCGACACCGCCAATGTCTACAGTGCCGGCGAGTCCGAGCGGCTGCTGGGCCAGGCGCTGGTCGATCTCGGCGTCAAGCGCAGCGACGTCGTGATCGCGACCAAGGTCTATGGGGCGATGGGCGGCAAGCCCAATGATCGCGGCGCTTCGCGCGGGCACATCATGGATTCGGTCGAAGAGAGCCTCGAGCGGCTGCAGCTCGACCATATCGACCTGTTCCAGATCCACGGCAACGATCCGGTCACGCCGGTCGAAGAGACGTTGCGCGCGCTCGACGATCTCGTCTCGGGCGGGCTGGTCCGTTATGTCGGCGTCTCCAACTGGTCGGCATGGAAGATGGCCAAGGCGCTCGGCGTGTCGGAGCGCCTTGGCTATGCCCGCTTCGAGACGGTGCAGGCCTATTATTCGATCGCCGGCCGCGATCTCGAGCGCGAGGTCGCGCCGTTTCTCGCATCCGAACAGCTCGGCCTGATGGTGTGGTCGCCGCTCGCCGGCGGGCTGCTCTCGGGCAAATATGACCGCGACGGCGGCGGCGAGGGTGGCCGGCGCACGGCCTTCTCGTTCCCGCCGGTCGATCAGGAGCGCGCCTTCGCCTGCATCGATGCGATGCGCACGGTTGCCAATGCGCATGGCGCGACGGTGGCGCAGGTGGCGCTCGCCTATGTGCTCGCCAAGCCGTTCGTGACGACGGTGATCGTCGGCGCCAAGCGCATCGACCAGCTCGAGGAGAATCTCGGCGCGGTGGCACTGACCTTGAGCGAAGCCGACATGGCCCGGCTCGACGCCGTCAGCGCGCTGCCGCCGGAATATCCCGGCTGGATGATCGAGCGCCAGAACGCCGACCGCGCACCGCAGCCGTTCGTGGCCGAAGGCTGACGCGGACCGGCGCGATTCGCCGTCGACTTGCCTATTTCAGCAGCCCGATCTCGCGCAGGCGCTGGTGGAGATAGGCGTCGGCGGTGATCGGCTCGGGATAGCGATCCGGATTCGCGGCGCTGACGCAGCCCGGCAGCGTCTCGATCATGAAGTCGGGCGCCAGATGCAGGAAGAAGGGCATCGAGTAGCGCGCGCTGCCGCGGCGCTCGGGCGGCGGGTTGACCACGCGGTGGGTGGTCGATGGCAGGACATGGTTGGTCAGCCGTTGCAGCATGTCGCCGACATTGACGACCAGCGCGCCCTCGGGCGGCTTGATCGGCAGCCAGCGTCCGTCGCGGTCGAGCAGTTCGAGGCCGGCCTCCTCGGCGCCGAGCAGCAGGGTGATCAGATTGATGTCCTCATGCGCGCCGGCACGGACGCCGGGCGCCTCCGGCGAGACCGGCGGATAATGGAGCAGCCGCATCACGCTGTTGCCATTTTCCACCGCCGGGTCGAACCACTGCGGATCGAGCCCGAGATGGCGGGCGATCGCCGACAGCAGCCGGAGGCCGACACGGTCGAATTCGGCATAGAGTGCAAGAAACGTCTCGCGAAACCCTGCAGGCGTCTCGGGCCAGAGATTGTCGGGCATGGTCGCGCGATAGCGATGGCCCGCCGGCAGTTCGCGGCCGACGTGCCAGAATTCCTTGAGGTCGTTCTCGGTGGCGCCCTTGGCGATCTCGATCCCGAACGGGGTATAGCCGCGCGCGCCGCCCTGTCCCGCGATGTGGAAGGCGCGTTTCACCGTTTCCGGCTGGTCGAAGAAGGCTTTGGTCAGCGCCCAGGCGCGATCGATCAGCGCCTGATCGATGCCATGGTCGGCGACCACGGCGAAGCCGTAGCGCTCGAACGAGGCGCCGAGATCGGCGGCGAAGGCGGCGCTATCACCGGCTTCGTCGGCGAGCGAGAGCGGGGGAACGGCGGAAGCGGGCGTATCGAGCATGGCGGGAGTCCTTTGCGACCGATCTAATCGGCCGGGCCGGCGAATATAAGCCGCCGTTCGGCGATTCGTTAACCGCCGCCGCGTTAACGGCGGATCGGGAATGACGAACGGGGGTTCGCAGATGCAATGGCTCAAGCTGGGTATTTATGCCGTCGGCGGGCTCGTCGCGCTCGGCATCGGCGCGGTGGGCGGGCAGCCCGAGGTGAGTCGAACGGTCAAGAAGCCGGTTTCGCAGACCTTCGGCGCCTTCGAACGGACCTTCGCGCAGTTCGAGGGCCAGCAGGTCAACGGCGTCTGCCTCGATCGCGCGTGCGAGACGCCGCAGACCGGCGGGTTCCGGCTGACCGCGACCGACGGCAAGGCGCTCGACTTTCGCATGACCGTCGGCGGCCGGGACGCGATCATCATCAAGATGAAGTTCACGCCCACCGCGGACGGCAAGGCAACGCTATTGACCGCCGACGTCGACACCGGCAGCGGCTTCGTGTTCCGCGACGGCAGCCCGGCCAAGTTCATGTCGGCGGCGCTGGGTCCGGTGATCGAAACGATGATCACCGATATCGAGGCGGACCGGCCGATCGGCAGCCTCGAATCGGCGATGCGCGAGGCCGATCCGAACCGCAGCGCCGAGGACATCAGGCGCGACCAGGAAGATGCCACGCGCGAGTCGATGCAGGCAGCGGCGAAGCCGGTCGCTTCGGCGGCGCCGATGATCGATCCCGATGCGATCGCGAAGCAGAATATGGCGCACTGATCGGCGCGTTGCCGGCAGCCATCGCGAGAGCAGGTCCGATCGCCCCCGTCCCGCCGCCGCGGCATTTCGCGAAACCGACAAACGGGCGTATCCTCCCGCTCGGAAGACGCGAGAGGAGCGATGATGATGACAGGCGGCCAAAGGTCCCGCGGTGGCGGCGAGGGCTATGACGAAAGCCAGCGGGCGGAGATATTGATGACGACGCAGGATGCGCCCACCGAGGGGTTGCTGCAGGTCAATCTGATGCCCGACCTCGACGAAGACGATGGTGAGGATGACGACATCGACTCGTTCGGCGCCGAGATGCCCGAAATCCGCCAGGAGCGTTGATCCGGGTCTTGATCGCCTGCCGCGCCCACCGGATAAGCCGGTCGACGGGCGCGCGCGAATCGCGTCCTGGAATCAGGGGGTCGCGATGTTCGCCAAATCGGAAAAACCAGCGAGGGGCGCCGCGCGCCTGAAGGGCGTCTCCGGCCTTTCGATCATTGGTGCGGATGTCGTGATCATAGGCGACCTGGCCGCCGAGGGCGACCTCCATGTCGATGGCGAGGTGAAGGGCGACATTCGCTGCGCCGCGCTGACGCAGGGCGAGAAGGGCCGCATCGCGGGTAACATCTCCGCCGACGATGCCCGGATCGCGGGCCAGGTCGAGGGCACCGTCACCGCCACGTCGCTGGTGATCGAGAAGAGCGCGCGCGTCAGCGGCGACCTCAGCTATGAGACGTTGAGCATCGACGGCGGGGCCAGGGTGGACGGACGCTTCACGCATCAGGTCAGTGCCAACGATGCGCCGCTCAAGCTGATCAGCGTGGTGGAATGAGGACGGAGAACGCGAAAACGCCGCGACCTTCGCAGGTCACGGCGTTCATTGCGGATATTCCCGACTCGGCGGCAACCCCGCTTTAGCGGCAGCGACGCCCGCCGCTGCTGCCACGATCGACTTCACGGCCGAGCAGCGCGCCGGCAACCGCACCTCCCAGCGTTCCGACCGCCCGGTCACCGCGAGTGTCGATCGCACGTCCGGCGAGTGCGCCGACCGCACCGCCGACGATCAGGCCGGTCGTGCCGTTGGAGCGGCGGCAATAGGTGCGTCCGTCGCGGCCACGCCATTCCTTGTACTTGTAGCGCCCGTGGTGCTGGCGCGCTTCGGCCTTGTCGGTCGGCACGACCATGGCAACCGGCGCCAGCAGCGACATCGCCCCGAGGGCCATCATGAACTTCTTCATCGCAAATCCCTTTCCTATTTGAATATGAATGCCCAACGCCGCGATATTGACCGAGGTTGCATGAACCTAAAACAACGACGGCAAGCCGGCCGTCCGACCCGTGCGCGAACAGAGATGGCCCGAACTGCCCGAATCGCCACTTATCCCCGACATCCTCGTTATCCACAGGCACGGGCAGCGCTTTTGCGCTTCCGCGACTCGCCGGTTGGTGACAGCATCATGGCTGTGACCGGGAGCGTAGCTTGGCGGAAACGCCGAGGTTTCTCAAACGGTTACACGTCGATACGGAACGAAATTCGGCCTGCCCCCGGGCATCGCGAAGGACGAGCCGGTCGGCAAGGGCGCCGGAAGAGGTGCGGAGATGCGAAGGCGCGAGCCCGAGCGGACCGTCACCCCAGGAAGGGCCGGTGAACGAACCCGAGCGGTGGCGTCTGCGGACGATACCGATCCGGTTGGAAAGCACCGAAGCCTGAGCGAGAGCGAACCCGTCCTGCACAGGATCGGCGCGTATCGGTGCTCGGCGCGGTGGGGGCCGGTGGCGACACCGGCCCCCATTTCCGTTGCGGTGCGGGGCGGTTGCCCCTCACCAGTCACTTGGGGCCGATCACTTGGGCCGATCACTTGGGCTTGCGATGCTCGCCCTTGACCCAGCGGACGGTGCCCGAACTCGCGCGCATCACCACCGTATGGGTGGTCATCACGCCCTTGCGATGCTTGACGCCTTCGAGCAGCGAGCCGTCGGTCACGCCGGTGGCGGCGAAGATCGCGTCGCCCTTCACCAGCTCGCCGAGGTCATAGATCTTGTCGAGATCCTCGATGCCCCATTTGCGCGCGCGCTTGCGCTCGTCGTCGTTGCGGAAGATCAGCCGGCCCTTGAACTGACCGCCGACGCAGCTCAGCGCAGCGCAGGCGAGGACACCTTCCGGCGCGCCGCCCGAGCCCATGTAGACGTCGATCGTGGTGTCTGGATCGGTGGTCGCGATCACGCCGGCGACGTCGCCATCGGGGATCAGCATGATGCCGCAGCCGATCTTGCGCAGCTCGGCGATCAGCTTCTCGTGGCGCGGCCGATCGAGCACGCAGGCGATGATCTCGCTGGGTTCGACGCCCTTGGCGGCGGCGATCGCGGTGATATTCTCGGTCGGCGTCTTGTTGAGGTCGATGATGTCCTTGGGATAGCCGGGACCGACCGCGAGCTTTTCCATATAGACGTCGGGCGCGTTGAGCAGATTGCCCTCTTCGGCGATCGCCAGCACCGCCAGCGCGTTGGGACCCGCCTTGGCGGTGATCGTGGTGCCTTCCAGCGGATCGAGCGCGATGTCGATCTTCGGACCCTTGCCCTTCTTCGAGCCGACCTTCTCGCCGATATAGAGCATCGGCGCTTCGTCGCGCTCGCCCTCGCCGATCACGACGGTGCCGTCCATCGGCAATTCGTTGAGCGCGGCGCGCATCGCCTCGACGGCGGCGGCATCGGCGGCCTTCTCGTCGCCGCGGCCGATCATCTTCGACGCGGCGATCGCCGCGGCCTCGGTGACGCGCACCATCTCCAGCACGAGCACGCGGTCCAGCACCTGGCTTGCAGTCACCATGATTTATGCGATCCTGTTTCCAGCCCCAAATATGCCGCGGCGATAGGCGACCAATATGGCAATGTCGAGAACCGCGGTGCGCTATTCCGGCGCATATCGAACGACGGGCTGGGGCCGCCGGGCAAGGCATGGCGCGGATCGTTGCGATTACGCGACGAATGACGGGTCACCGCATCAGGGCCGTACCGCGCGATCACCGTTGGGAGCGTTGCCGCTCATGCGATCCTCGTCGGGGGGGCATATGATCACCTTCAATCATCATGATCGAAAGTTGATCGTCAAAGGCAGCTTTGACAATCGCCACATGCCGATTGTTTTACGATTCGATGCGGCGGGGCCTCGACCGGGAGAATTTTACGGCGTCACGCCCCACCAGCCGCCGCCCATCGCCCGGTATAGCGTCACGCTCGCATTCAGCCGGTCCGACTCGATCTGGATCAGCGACAATTCCGCTGCCAGCAGCCCGCGCTGCGCGTCGAGCTGTTCGAGATAGGGCGAATAGCCGGCCTGATAGCGGTTGGTCGCATGGCGCAGCGTCTGCACCAGCGCGTCGCGCTGGGCACG